>CAJHYW010000116.1_pt1 | contig 132328 bp, 119 predicted proteins | sample 9198811 | NCBI WGS metagenome assembly CAJHYW01 (sample SAMEA7708378, study PRJEB35096) | sediment metagenome | biome: marine neritic benthic zone biome [ENVO:01000025]; feature: sediment [ENVO:00002007]; material: shallow marine sediment [ENVO:03000034] sea grass bed [ENVO_01000059] ...
CGGCACCGGGATACACGGCGGCACCGGGGCACACGGCGGCACCGGGGCACACGGCAGCACCGGGGCACACGGCAGCACCGGGGCACACGGCAGCACCGGGGCACACGGCAGCACCGGGGCACACGGCGGCACCGGGGCACACGGCGGCACCGGGGCACACGGCAGCACCGGGGCACACGGCGGCACCGGGGCACACGGCAGCACCGGGATACACGGCGGCACCCGGATACACGGCGGCACCCGGATACACGGCGGCGCAGCCCGGCAGCGCGGTTCCCGCCCAGGGTGCCGGCGGCCCCTCCGCGCAAGCGCACCCGGGCGTGACCGCACCTGATTGGACAGCACCTGGCGCCCGCGGCGCCACACCCGGGCGAGGTTACTACATCGGCCCGCAGATGCATGCCGCATTTAGCACCGCGCAGGCGCTCATGGGTCTACAGCGCCAGCTCGTTACGCCGCCCGGCCAGCCTACTGGTGTGGATGCCGGCACGCCTACCTACGGGCAAGAGGAGGTACGTGGCGCCGTCTGCGAGCTACAACGCGAAGAGAGCAAGCTCCCGCACGGGCCGCCCCAGGAAGCTGGTCTAAAGAGCCGTGTTCTTGAGGCATTGCGGGCACGCTATGGCGTCAACGACCCGCGGGAGCTGAAGCAGGAGGAGCGCGATGCCATCGAAATCATCGAGAACTTGGTCAGCTCCATCCTCGATGACGCGTTGCTAAGCGAAAGTATCCGCCCGCGTATGCGCCGCTTGGAGCTGCCGCTGCTAAACGCCGCCATGCACGACGCGGAGTTCTTCAATGCTCCGCAGCACCCCGCCCGACAGGTCGTCAACCAGCTCGGACAGCTTCATCTCGTTGGCGCCGATGGGGCCGAGACGCCTACGCTCAATGAGTGTGTCGACCCGCTCATCGACAAGATCGTGGCTCGGTCTGATTCAGACCCTGGCGTCTTCCCGGAGGTATTGACCGACCTCAACACGCTGGTAGAAGCACAGGTCAAGCTTCGCGACGACAAAGTACGCGAGGTCGTTAAGCAGTGCGAACAGCAGCAGGCCTTGGTTCGGTCCCGGCAGGCCAACAGCGGTGCCACACCAAAACCGCGAAAGGAGCTACCCGAGGAATGGCAACAGTGGTTGAGCCGGGCCGAGCGTCTCGAGCCGGGTGACGCCGTGATGCTCGAGTGCGGGAGCAACTCGCCACGCCGGGCCACCGTTGCTTGGCAGGATGAAGACCAGTCAACGTACGTGCTAGTGGATGCCCAAGGGCACAAGATCGCCTCGCTGAGCTTGCAAGAGCTCGCCATGCAGCTACGGCGTGGGACGGCGGACGTTCTACAAAGAGACCACGTGTCGGCCGTGGACCGCGGGCTCTACGAAATGCTACGCAAGATGCATACGCAGGTCGTATCGCAAGCGACCCGTGACACGGTCACCGAGCTGGTCAACGGAAAAGAGTTCGAGCTCCGCGTAGCGGAAGCCGTGATAAGCGCGCGTCGCGAGCATGTTAAGCACACGCTGTGGCTCATGGACTTGGATAACTTCGAGGCGGTTCGCGAAGACTGTGGGAAAAAGGCGGCTGACAAGCTCTTGAAAGGGGTCGGGCGCTCGCTTAGAAAACGCCTCGACGCCGATAGTTGCCTCGGCCGACTCGAAAGCCACCGATTCGGCGTTCTCATCCCCGGTGCAGCTCTTGAAAAATCAGGCCGCACCGCGGAACAGCACCGGCGCACGGTTGAGAAGTTTCGCGCAACCTGGAAAGGCAAGCACATCGAGCTACGCGCGAGCTTTGGCCTCGTCGAGGTGAGCGACCAAACAAAAAGCGCGGAGCAGGTGCTCGATGAGGCGTCCCAGGCATGCCGCAAGGCAGCGGAGGCCGGGGGTAACCGTATAGAAGTCTTCGAGGAGCAGGTCACTTTCGAGCAAAGCGACAACGGTCGTAGCGAGTGGGTCGGCCGCATAAAGAGAGTGTTGGAGGAAAACGCACTTGAGTTACGCTGCCAGCGTATCGCGCCGGTAGTCGTGGAAGACGACTCGACAAAGCCCCACTACGAGGTATTGTTGGGTGTCCCCGACGACAAGGGGCATGTATCGCCACCCGGTGAATTCATCCATGCCTCGGAGCTTTACGGTCAAATGCCCGACGTCGACCGTTGGGTCGTTCGCACCGCTTTCGAGTGGATGGCCGCAAACAAACGCAAGCTGCTCAAGCTCGGCGGCTGCGCCATCAACCTATCCGGTCAGTCTTTGAGCGAAGAGAGCATCCTCAGCTATGTGCTGGAGCAATTCGAGGTGACCAAGGTTCCACCGGCCAAAGTAATCTTCGAGGTCACCGAAAGCACGGAGATCGGCAGCCTCTCCAATGCCGAGAACTTCATCAACGTCATGCGTGAGTACGGGTGCCGATTCTCGCTGGACGACTTTGGCAGCAGCCATTCCTCTTACTCCTATCTAAAGCAGCTCCCGGTCGACTTTGTCAAAATCGACGGGATGTTCGTGCGTGATATCGTCGACAACCCAAACGACTATGCCATGGTGAAGTCCATCAACGAGATCGGACACTTCATGGGAAAAAAGACGGTAGCGGAGTTTGTAGAGAACGAGGAAATATTCGAGAAACTACGCGAGATCGGTGTCGATTACGCACAGGGTTATGGTGTAGGCAAGCCGCACCCGCTCACCGAGCTCGGTTAGCAAGACCCCGTAGCTGCGTGCCGACCGGCGCCCGGGGCCTCGCGTATTCCACAAGCATTACGGTAACCCGGCAGGGCTGGAACAACCCACCTCTCACCCGTATTCAGGCTCCGGGGTGCAAAATGCGGACGAATTCGGCGTTATACTGTCGCGCATTGGAAGTGGGTGGAGCCGATGCGCAACATCGCCGTGGCATTTATCGTCCTTGTCGCTATCGCGGCCGGCGCCTATATGTTCCTCGTCCCGTCGGCGGACCAAGAGCAGACTCACGCTCTAAAGGAGCCCGTCACTGTCGCCCCCTTGGTGGTCGATGAAGTCGTCGAAACCGACCCAGAGATCAGGTTGCAGAATGAGGCTGTCGCCTATGTGGACCGACTGACAGAGCTCAGCCTGGACCCGGTCCCCGTCGAACAGGCGGACCATTTCGTCCGCTCAGACCAGTCTCTCTCGCTCATACCCTCGAACAAGATCCGAGCCGCCTCCGTCGAAGACCTTCTAAGTGACTCGTCGCTCGACCCCGACGTTCCAATCACCGTGGTCAGAGAGGTCGAGCAGATCGAGACGATCACGCCCGAACGGCTCATTGCCGAATCGGGTGGCGACCTAAGCGTCAGGGTTAAATTGGTCGAAGCGGACATCATTCGCGAGGTCACCGTGCGCGAAGTATTGGAGAAACACGCCGCTAACCCGGAGCAGCCGATCTCCGTGTTGCGCACGGTACGTCACTACGAGCTCACCACGCCGCGGGAGCTAAGCGAGGGCGGCTCGTTCGAACGCGGCGCGATCATAGGGATCGTAGACCAGTCCTATCGTCTAGAGTTTGCGACCGTTGCCGAGCTGTTGGCTCAGGAGCGGGCCAAGGACCCCGACTCCTTGTTCTACGTTAGAACAGTTCGCCAGGGTGACCAGCAAGGTATTTGGGGCATCCTTCACCACGGGCTGCTAGATAATTTCGCCCGTGGCATGGCCATCCGGCGTGGCAAAGAAGTCAGCACGTATAAAGTTGATATCCCAACGGACGCGGACGAGAAGCTGGCCGACAGCACGAGCTCCTATCTTGGTCAAATGATCCACACGAAGAGCCAACGCTCGTGGGTTTATAACTACCAGCTTGACCGGATGGGGAGGAATCCGCACGAGATTTATCCGGGCCAGGAGATCGTCATCGTCAAATTTTCTCCTGACGAGCTTATCGACATCTACAAGCACTTTGTGCGCACCGACAGCTGACCTGACCCACTAGTACAAAGCACCAAAGCGCATCTGAGACACCCTTCTCCAGTGCAGCGACCGCGCCCGCTACCCCCTACCTCGAGCTGGACAGTTCTTGGGCTGGACTGTAGTTGCACCGCTTGTCAGCGTTTGGAGCTATCAGCTTGACGGTATCTTCATCGGTACAACCAGGACGACCGAGATGCGCAACGCCATGCTCATTTCTTTGCTCGTGTACTTCGGCCGCGTATGGATTTTCTTACGGATGTTGGGGAACCATGGGTTGCCGCTTGCGCTGATGACTTTCATGTTGGCCCGGGCCCTCACGCTTGGCCTGTGGTACCCGCGCATCGAGAAAAACCTCGCCTGAGGCGCCGCGTCGCAAAGTACCGCGCCCAAGCCTGCAGGCAAGGCGATTCTGTGCTTGATTTGTAGCATTAGACAACGCACGATGTACGAGGAGCGACGGGAATGCCGCGTATGAGCCGGGCCCGCAGTCAAATCACCCTGGAGCAGGCTATCGACCTCTACGATACCCACTTCTGGGAATCCATGAACTACGAGGAGCGCGCGATTTTCCAGCTCTTCGAGGAACGTCTTTGTATGCCATTCGACGTATTCCGCGAGGCTTTGGAACGAACCCTGGGACGACACGTTAAGAACCAGGAGATTGTGTTTAGCGAGAAGCTTGGTGTGGAAATACTCGCAGGCCGTACCACGCCATCCGTAGACGACATTCTATCGCTGATTCCCGCGCACAGCCGCAGCCTGCTCGCCGCCTGACGATTCGACCGGTGCAAAGCGATGACGAGCGGCGCGGGTTGCGAATCGGCCGAACGTGTGAGGGCGCGTATGGGCGCAGAAGACGAGATTGTTGTGATCGTCGATGCGGATAACCATGTCATCGACCAGGTCCCGCGGCATGAGATGCGCTCCCGACATCTGACCTATCGTGCCACATACATACTCGTCTTCAACTCGGCGCAGCAGATCCTCGTCCAAAAGCGCACCGCCACCAAGGATATGTACCCGAGCTACTACGATGTCGCAGCCGGCGGCGTTGTGACGGCCGGCGAGACCTACGATCAATCTGCCGAGCGCGAGGCGCGCGAAGAGCTCGGGCTGGCTGGGGTATCCCTAGAACCGCATTTTGATTTCTACTTTGAAGACCCACAAAACCGCCTGTGGGGCCGGGTGTACTCGTGTGTTTTCGACGGTGAGTTGGTGCTGCAAGAGGAGGAAATCGAGGCGTGTTTCTTTGTCGCACCGGGCAAGGTACTGGCCGGAGACATCCAGCCAGTAACGCCCGATAGCATCGAGGCGCTACGCCGCTACCTCCGAGAGGCGGCCTAGTCTCTCAACTGTGCAGGCCCTTGACCTGGACTGGCGGCATCTGCAGGTAGTAACCCTGCTCCCTTAGGCTCGCCATGACCGCGTCGACGTCGCTGCGGGCGAGCTTCAGACCCTGGTGCAAATCCAGATCCATGACGAATTCCAAACGCCCGGTCAACCGCTGCAGCGCCTCGGGGATTTCATCCAGCGTCGATTCGCGTCGCAAATACACATAGAGCTCATCGCGACGCGTGCTCTTATAAACACGGCAAGCAATCGTAGACACCAGCGCTCCCTCTCGTCTTGGAGACATGATCGGCACGTGGTGCTTTAGCCACGACACCGTGAGACCCACCGGTTCAAACGACCGGAAACCCCGCATTTTACCCGCTCAGCGGCGTACCGGCTCCCGTCATTCGCCCCGACCCCGTCCGTCATGGTGAACAACGCGGTCATAAGGTGAAATTTCGCGTGGCTTGGCACATTGGAACATCAACGCCCTTGATTTGTCATACTCCCCATAGGGCTAAGACGTGGAGGCAAGGATGTATGCGCTGCGCAGATATAGATTCTTCGCTCTGGTTCTTTCCGGCTTTATGCTCGGCTGCGTGAGCGCCATGGCAGAGGTCATCAACGTCGGTAATACCAAGCTCCAAGAGCTCATGCGCGACGGCGTACCGGTCGTCGACGTGCGAACGCCCGGCGAGTGGCAGCAAACCGGCATCATCGAAGGCAGCCACCGGCTCATGTTCTTCGACGAGACAGGTCGCTACGATGTCCAAGCCTGGCTCGACCAGCTTGGCGAGATCGCCGGACCCGACAACCCGGTCGCGCTGGTGTGCGCCGTGGGTGGGCGCACCATGGCGATCAGCCAATTCTTGTCGGGCCAAGCCGGCTACACAAAGGTCTACAACGTTGCCGGGGGCATCAAATCTTGGATGGAGGACGGCAACCAGACGGTGGCGCCCACGCCTTGAAGACCGCGGGCGCTTCTACAAGAAGCTGAACTTGACCGCAAACAGCGCGGCGATGACGTAGACGGCAACAGAGCAGTCGCGGTGACGACCGCTGAGCACCTTGATGCCGGCGTATGTGATAAACCCAAGACCGATGCCATCGGCAATAGAAAAGCTGAGCGGCATCGAGATCGCGGTGACCACGCCGGGGGCATACTCGGTGAGATCCTCCCAGTCCAGCTCTGCCAGACCCCGGCTCATCAAACACGCGACGTAGAGTAGCGCGGGTGCGGTGGCGTAGCTGGGGACCGTCTGCGCGAGCGGGGCGAAAAACAAGCACAACAGGAAACACACGGCCACCACGACTGCGGTCAGACCGGTTCTGCCGCCGACGCTGGTACCGGCCGCGCTCTCCACGTAACTGGTGACGGGCGAGGTGCCGACCAGCGCCCCTGCCACCGTCGCGGTGGAGTCGGCGATTAGCGCACGCTTCAGTCGTGGCAGTCGCCCCGCGCTGTCGAGCAGCTTGGCCCGGTACGCCACACCGACCAAGGTGCCGGCGGTGTCGAATAGGTCAACAAACAAGAAGGTAAACACGACCGCCAGCATCCCGAGCTCTAGCGCACCGGCAATGTCGAGCGCCAACAGCGTCGGCATCGGGTCTGGGGGCACCGAGGCCAAGCCTTTCCATGGCGACACCCCGGACAGCACACCAATGGCCGTCACCGCGAGGATGCCCACGATGACCGCGCCGATCACGCGGTGATGACTGAGCGCGACGATGAGCAAAAAACCCAGGATACACAACAACACGCCTGGCGATAGCAAGTCACCCATGGTGACCAAGGTCGCCGGGTGGTCCACGACAATACCCGCGTTCTTCAATGCAATAACCGCCAAGAACAGACCAATACCCGCAGATATCGCCATCTTCAGTGTTTGTGGGATCGAGTTGATGATCCATTCACGGACGGGCAATACGCTCAGCGCGACAAAGATCACCCCGGCAACGAGCACCGCTCCCAGAGCGACCTGCCACGAGTGGCCCATCCCCAGCACCACGCCATAGGTAAAGAAGGCGTTGAGACCCATCCCCGGGGCCAAGGCGACAGGGTAGTTTGCGTACAGCCCCATCACCAAGGAGCCAAAGGCGGCGGCGGCGCAGGTGGCGACGAACACCGCCCCAAAGTCCATGCCAGCCTCCGACAATATAGCCGGGTTGACGAAGCTGATGTAGGCCATGGTCAGGAAGGTGGTCAGGCCGGCGAGCACCTCCGTGCGCACGGTGGTCCCGTGCGCCTCGAGCTTGAAAAGCCTCTCAAACACCTGGTCCCCCCAGCGGGCGTCAGGCCCTGTTGTTGTTTAGCATGCCCGGGGGGAGACGCCGCTAACCCGCCAGGCCACTGGATGGACCCGCACTACATGGATACACTCCCCGGGCGATCCACCCTAGCGGGCGAATAAGCACGGCGGCGGCGATACGCGTTCGAAATACTACCAAAATCGACCGCGCATAGAAGACGCCATAACTCCAACGGACCGAATTCGATGAGTGGGCAGCCCCCCAGTTACAACTTGACCCAAAGACTCTTTGCGGAGTGGATCGGGACGGCATTCTTGTTGGCGGTCGTGGTCGGCTCGGGCATTATGGGAGACCGACTTGCCCAAGGCAACGACGCGGTCGCGTTGCTCGGCAACACCCTCGCCACCGGTGCTATTCTGGCCGTCCTCATTCTGATCCTGGGGCCGATATCCGGGGCCCACTTCAACCCGGCGGTCACCTTGTCCTTTTTCATCCAAAAACACCTGACGCCCCGTATCGCGCTCGCCTATGTCCTGGTTCAAGTCATCGGCGCGTTTAGCGGGGTGGCCGTCGCCCATGTAATGTTCGGCGAAACACTGTTCAGCTTGTCGTCCACCGAGCGCTCGGGTATCGGACAGTGGACGGGTGAATTCGTCGCCACCTTTGGGCTTATCGCGACCATCATGGGGTGTGTGCGATTTAGACCCGAGGCCGTTCCGTATGCCGTCGGGCTATTTATCTCCGCTGGATACTGGTTCACATCATCCACGTCGTTTGCAAATCCAGCGGTCACCGTGGCTCGATCATTTACCGACACCTTTTCGGGGATCTACCCGACCCACGCGCCCGGGTTCATACTCAGTCAAATTATTGCCGCGGTCGTCGTGACCTGGGTGTTCGGCTGGCTTCTCGCGGCGCGGCAACAGAGTCCACGATGAACCTCAGCCGCCTGTTGGAACAACGGCGCGACAACCCCATCCGCGTGGGGCTGATCGGCGTCGGCAAATTCGCATGCATGTTTCTGGCCCAGCTCCCCCGGCTGACGGGGGTCGAAGTCGTTGCCTTGTGCGACAAATCCCCCGAGCGCGCCCGCAAGAACCTTGCCCGCCTGGGATGGGCCCGGACGCGTTTGAGCACCGATCAAAAGACCTGCGCGAGCAACCCGGGGACCACCTATCTTTGTGATGACCCTGACCTGCTGATCCGATTCCCCGGCGTGGATGTGGTCGTTGAGTCGACCGGTGACCCGAGCGCCGGCGTGGAGCACGCGCTCGCGTGCTGCGCCGCCAAGCGGAACGTCGTCATGGTCAACGTTGAGGCGGACGCGCTCGCTGGACCGGCGCTCGCACAACGTGCAGCGCAGGCCGGGGTCGTCTACTCGCTCGCCTATGGCGACCAGCCCGCGCTGATCGTCGAGCTCGTCGATTGGGCGCGGACCGTGGGTTTCGAGGTGGTTTGCGCGGGCAAGGGCACCAAGTATCTACCCGAATACCACGCGTCGACACCCGACACGGTCTGGGAGTATTACGGTCTAAGCGCGGCTGATGCAGAACGTGGCGGCATGAATGCCAAGATGTTCAACGCCTTCCTCGATGGCAGCAAATCGGCCATCGAGATGGCCGCCGTGTGCAACGCCACCGGCTTACGCGCCCCACCGCACGGGCTCGGCTTCCCGCCCTGTGGCACATCCTCGCTCGCGTCGCTGCTCAGACCCGAACAGGACGGGGGCTGCTTGGCGTCTTCGGGCACGGTAGAGGTCATCTCGTCCATGCATCGCGATGGCACGACGGTGGACAACGACCTGCGCTGGGGCGTGTATGTCTGCTTTGGCGCGGACTCCGACTATGTTAAACGCTGCTTCTCGGAGTACGGACTCATCACGGATGACTCCGGCCGCTATAGCGCACTCTATCGGCCGTACCATCTCATCGGTCTCGAGCTGGGTGTCAGCATTGCCTATGCGGGTCTGCGCTCAGAGCCGACCGGCACACCGCTCGGGTTCACGGCGGACGTCATTGCCGTCGCCAAACGCGATCTGAAGGCCGGCGAAGAGCTGGATGGCGAGGGGGGGCACACGGTGTGGGGTCGCCTGAGCTCGGCTACTCATTCGCTCGAGCTGGGCGCGCTGCCTATTGGTCTGGCAAATGGTGTGCGACTCGAGCATGCTGTCGCACGTGGCGACATCGTTCGCTGGTCGAACCTACAGAGTGTACGGGCCACACCCGCGCAGAAGCTGCGCCGAGACATGGAGAAGAGCTCTCTTGGCGACCGTTTGCAACTCACCAAATAGGAATCGGCCAATAGGCTCATGGCCACGCTCCACCAACACCGATACCATAGCGTGTTGCGCTGGGGCTTTACCGTGCTCGCTTTGGGTCTCGCCACACAAGCTTACGGTGAACAACAGGACCTGTTGCCACGCTTGGAACGCCAACAGCGCGAAGCGACCCAGAGGCTGCGTCGCGAGCAACGGCGCGCGACCAACCGCACCGAGGATGTGCGTAACACTCGAGAGCAGGCCCGGCAAAGCATTCTTCACGAGCAGCAAAGACGTGACGCCTCGGTACCACGACGCTCCGCCGAGCGCACCGGCACGTCCAGGCCGTCTCGCACGAGCACCAACACGCGTCTTCAACAGTATGGTCGCCAAGAGAGCAGCCAATCATTGCGCAACAAGATCACGCGCTAAGCAAATGATTCGCGTCACACGCATGCGTGCAGCCCCACCCCTGACCGCGGAGACTACCCGGTGATGCGAGCGCGTTTGAGTGATATCGGTGGTCTCGTGCCGTTCGTGGTCTTGTGCGTCGCGCTGATGCTGCCGCCTAGCAGCGGCGCCGAAGAAGATAAACGCACCCATCTCGATACATTTTGTCATGGTGAAAAAGACATGCGCCTGTATGAAGGGTCCACGGTCGACTGCGTACAGGAGGGGCACGCGATTGTGGTCGCCTACGCGCCGGACTGGGCAAAGGCGATAGGCCGGTCCTTGTTCTACTCTGCGGTCACAAAGCTGTCTCCGGGCATACTCTTCATCATGCGCTCGGACGAGGACCTCGTATTCTCCAACCGACTGTATACGCCTATTCGCGAGCACGACCTGCGTATCAAGGTGTGGCTGCGATGGGAGGACGAGTAGGCGCAAAGCCAAAGCCCGTGCCCCCGCGTGATTCCGTGCGACGCGAGCCTACTGTGTCTCGTTCATTAGCGGGGCGCGAAAATTGTGCGGCGACCCATGCTTAGTTCGGCACCATCAGAGCCGGTGATGCTATGACCGCGACAACATAGCCCTTGGGACTGGAGGTCGGCATGACAACACGCTACACGGGGATTCAGGTCGTCATGGAAACCCTGCTCGAAGAGGGGGTGAGCTACGTGTTCGGTAACCCGGGCACCACCGAGCTCCCGCTCATCGACGCCCTGGTCGACTATCCCGGTGTGAAATACATTCTGGCGTTACACGAGGCGGTCGCGGTCTCCATGGCCGACGCATATGCCCAGTCCACGGGATGTGTAGGTGTTGCCAATCTGCATGTGGGCCCCGGGTTGGGGAACGGTCTTGGGTCGCTTTACAACGCTTGGGAAGGACACACGCCATTGGTGGTGACCGCCGGTCAGCAAGATTCGCGCATGCGCCTGCGCGAGCCGCTGCTCGGCCACGACCTCGTCGCCATGGCGGCGCCGCTGACCAAATGGAGCGTTGAAGCCAACACCGTTGACGAGCTATCGCATCTGCTCAACCGTGCCTTCAAAGTCGCGCGTGACGACCCGCCTGGACCGGTGTTTGTATCGCTACCCATCAACCTCATGGCGCAGAGGACGCAACACGCGCCACTTGCGAGCTCGTGTGTCTACCGTCGCGCCCGACCCGACAACGAGGGTGTTGCCCAAGCCGCCGAGCTCTTGTTGAGCGCGCAACGACCGTTGATTATCTGCGGTGACCTGGTCGCGCAATCTGGCGCGGTCCGCGCCCTGGTGGCGCTCGCTGAATTCCTAGGGGCCAGCGTCTATAGCGAGGTATTGCCCGCGCGGGTCAACTTTCCAAACCAACACCCACATTATCGTGACCGATTGCCGCACGACCAGCGCTTGATACGCCGGTGTATCGACGATGTCGACGTGGTCCTCATGGTCGGGGGTGATTTTTTCGAGGAGGTTTGGTTTGCCGACGAGCACCCCTTTGCGCCCCACACCAAGCTCGTGCAAATCGACAGATCGGTGGAAAAGCTCGGACGCAACTATGTCGTCCATTGCGCGCTCGTGGCCGACCCCAAAGCGGCGTTAGAAGCCTTGCTCGAAGCCATGTCGGCACAGGCCGACCCCGCATACCACAACGCGGCGCAGGCGCGGCGCCATGCGTTGACCGAGACGAAGGCAACCGAGCGCGAGCAGCAGCGTGCGCTTGCCTTAGCACCCATGCAAAACGGGACGATGTCACCCGCGCGGCTCATGCACGAGCTGGCCGAGGCATTACCCGCACAAACGGTGGTCGCGGCCGAGGCGATTACGGCCACCGCCGACCTGACCCGTACGCTGAATCTCCGCACCGAGGATTATCTATCCTCGCGCGGCGGCGGTATCGGTCAAGGCTTACCCAGCGCCATCGGGGTCAAGCTAGCGTTTCCAAAACGCCCTGTGTTGTGTGTTTCGGGAGATGGCTCCGCTCTCTACACGATCCAGGCACTTTGGACAGCCGCACATCACCGCATACCGGTGGTCTTCTTGATCATCAACAACGGCACCTACCGGATACTAAAGATGAACATGAACCGGTACCGAAACGAGGCCCAGATCGACCCCGCCCGAGGTTATCCGCATCTCGACCTCAGCGACCCGGCGCTCGACCTGGTCAGCCTTGCCAAAGGCTTTGGGGTGTCGGCCCGTGCGCTCACAGACCCCGGGCAGATTGGACCAGCGGTTCAATCCGCGTTTGCGTCCGGCGAGCCTTGGCTGCTCGACGTGACGGTTGACGCCCGCCTGTAAGGTGCCGCAAGAGCACGAGAGGCCGGGGGGTGGGTCTAAGGGCGGGAACCCAGACGGTGATGCCAAAGCTAATAGACTGGGGTCAGCCAGTGCGAATGTTCCACCGTTTCGCCCCTGACCACGCTAAAGTACTTTTCCTGTAGCGCGCGTACGACAGGCCCCAGCTTTCCATCGCCCACCGGCATTCGGTCGATGCTGGTAATTGGTGTGACCTCCCAGGCGGTACCGCAGAAAAAGGCCTCGGTGGCAGCGTAGAGCTCGCTGTGGTCGATATCCCGCTCGACAACGGGCACGCCACCCGTGGTCAGCAGCTCCATCACCGTACGCCGGGTGATGCTCTCGAGGATGTCGCTGGTCACCGGCGGGGTCACGGCGCGCCCGTCGCGGAGCATGAAGAAACACATGCTCGGCCCCTCCGCCACCTTTCCACGCCCGTTGAGCAAGATGGCCGTGTTGTAACCGTCCGCGATTGCCTGGAGCGAAGCGATACGACCGTTTTGGTAGTTCGCGTTGCACTTGACCCGCATTGGCATCGCCTGGTCCGGTACCCGCTGCCACGAGCTGACCTGGGCCGAGCACCCCGTGTCGACCCAGCCCGGCTTGTAACCCGGCGAGGCAGTGATGGCGAGGTCGACGGGACCGCTGGTGGTCGGTGAGCCGGGGCCGCTCACGAAAACGGTCGTCATGATATGTACCGGCTCTTTGATCCCATTGGCGCGTACCAGCTCTATGGTTTTCTCGGCCACGTAGCCGGGTTCCACGGTCTGCTCAAAGCGCATAAAGCGTTGGGAATACTCCAGCCGCCGCATATGCTCCTCGAGTTGGAATATGTAGAGCTGCTCGTCGTCGGTATTCCAGTAGCCACGTAGCCCCTCGAACACGGCGGTACCAAACTTGAAGCCTACCGCGCCGACGTGGACCATGCCCTTATCCCAGGGGAGGATCTCACCGTTGAGGAACACGTACTCGGCCTTGGACACGGGCATCTCCTTTGCTAATGGCTTCTTTGGACGCCCGTAGTCTACACGGGATCCCCGGAGCCGAAACCTTGCGGCGGCGCCGACGTGGTGAAACCCATATCGCCGAACAGCGCAGCCACCATAATCGTCTACTGACGCTTGGACCAAGCAAACAAGCCTTAGTACCATGCGGGGCAGGGCGGGCATCGATGAGGAGCTCCGTGACGACACTACCACCAAGCCCACTGGAAGCGGCAGCGCATTCGTTGCGCAATGACCCGACCGCGCCGCCGGCGCTCGCGCGGCACACCCAGCGTTTAGAGCGTTATCTAGAGAAAAAGAAGCGCCTCGCGGAGGAGGCCAAAACCGCCGGTGGGAACATCGGTCTGAACAAGAATACATCGAATTTGTTTCGAGACCGTAGCGACGCGTCGAAGAAGCGTCTCAATGTCAAGGATTTCACCCAGGTGCTCGCCGTGGACGCGACCGAGGGTTGGGCGGACGTCGAGGGCATGACCACCTACGCCGACTTGGTGGACGCCACACTGGAGCACGGCATGATGCCCACGGTGGTGCCTCAGCTCAAGTCGATCACTATCGGCGGTGCCGTGTCGGGTGTCGGAATCGAATCCTCGTCGTTCAAGTACGGTTTGGTCCATGAAACCGTACAGGAGATGGAGATTCTCCAAGCGGATGGACGCACGCTCGTGTGCACGCCAGACAACGAGCACAAACGCCTCTTCTTTGGCTTCCCAAACTCCTACGGGACGCTGGGCTATGCGTTACGTCTGAAGGTCAAGTGCATCCCGGTCTGTCCCTATGTGCGGCTCAGCCACTATAGATACACTGACCCGGACACTTACTTCAAAGACTTGGACCGGTGGTGCAACAAAGAGGTGGACTTCGTTGACGGGACGGTTTTCTCGGGCGACGAGATGTATCTCAGCATCGGTGAGTTTTGCGATGACGCGCCACGAGTCAGTGATTACACCTATTTGGATATCTACTATCGATCGCTGCGTGAAAAGCAAAGCGACTATCTCACGACAAAGGACTACATCTGGCGTTGGGACACGGATTGGTTCTGGTGCTCGAAGCACTTCTACGTTCAAAACCCGCTAGTGCGAAGAATTGTTGGTAAGTCCCGGCTGAACTCGACCACCTACACCGGGATCATGCGCTGGAACAGCAAGTGGGGGTTGACGCGGGCGCTCAGTCGCGTCGTGGGTACACGCACCGAGTCGGTGATCCAGGATGTCGACATACCCATCGAGAATGCGCCCGAATTCCTGCGCTTCTTTCAACGCGAAATCGGTATCAAGCCTGTCTGGATTTGCCCGATCCGTGTCTTCGACGCGACCAAGCGCTTCAGTCTGTACAAGATGGATGCCGGGACGACCCATATCAACTTCGGTTTTTGGGACGTGGTAAAGACCAGAGAGCGACTCGGTGAGGGGCACTTCAACCGGCTCGTGGAGCGCAAGGTGATAGAGCTCGGTGGCATAAAGTCCTTGTATTCGGATGCGTATTTCTCCCCAGAGGAGTTCTGGCGCTGCTATGACCGCACAGAGTACGAAGATTTAAAGGCGCAATACGACCCCCGCGGGCTGTTGCAGGACCTCTACGCCAAGTGTGTGCTAAAGCGCTGAGCGCAGGCTGCAAGGGCCGCGATTAGAGCGAGGACAAGGAGAAACCGAGATGCGGAGCAGGGATGGCCGGGAGCCGCCCAAGGTCGGCACCTGACCGCGCGCTCAACCCCTCGCGTAGGGTGCAAGCCCGATCCTAAATGGGACAAACACAACGCATCGCTCCTCATCGACGTGACGGGGCTCACATTTTGGTGCCGTCGTTGCAGCAGGCAGCGTGTGCACCCGATAGGCTTCTCTAATTCGTCGAGTAGAGGCGCCCACGGCTCATTCTCAACCCAGCATCAGTATGGATATCTACGTGCGCAACCTCTCTCGCGAGGTCACAGAGGAAGACTTGCAACAAGTCTTCTCACGCTTTGGCAACATCGATTCTGTCAAAGTCGTCAAAGACAGTGAGAGCGGCATTTCGGCGGGCTTTGGCTTTGTAAGCATGCCCGACCATTCTCAGGCATTGACCGCAATCAACGCGCTCAAGGGTCACGAGCTAAAGGGCAAGACGTTACACTTCAACGACCGCTGCAACCGCTTCGAACGCCGCCGCGGCGAGGAGCGGCGCACAAACAATCGTGGCGGTTCGGAAAGACGCAAACGTTCTTAGCTCTAGCTCGCCCGTCGACTCAATCCACCGTGCTGCTCAGCACCTGAAACAAGCCGGGCTCGCTCTTGCGCGTTCGGTACCCGCGGGCAATCGCCGCTCCCAGCACATCGGCGACCTCGACCGTGTAATGCATGCGGTCCCAAAAGTTCTCGTCTGCCAGGGTAATCTCCGAACGCTTGGCAAAGTCCAGCAGGACGGTGTTTGGGAACTCGCTGGCAAGCGAAGCGATACGCAGCTTGCACTCCTCCACCCGAGCGTACTCCTCACTACCGGGCTGCGGAAGCCGCGCGTGGTGCGACGGTGGCACGACCAGGATTCTACGCGTGGTCTCAGGCAGTAGCGCGAGCACGTCGCGTAGCATTTCCAGCGTCGGATAGCGCCACTTGGCGCGTGTCTCTGTATCGGCTTCGTACGCTGGGTCCAGCGGCGGCGCGACATGCGGTTTCTCCCCGCGGTACAAGATCCTTTGCACCTTATCGAGGTCGTACGCGCCGGCCGGCGGCAGAAAGTTTCGGTATCCGTCGGCGTCGTAAACAGGCGTCACAACGCCGACGAGATAGCCGCTCTGGCGCAGGCTCATCTCGAGCACCGTAAAGTTGAACAAGTACAACAGGTCGTTCCATGCGTTCTCGTCGTACATCCATTCCGGAAAACCCCGCTCCGTGACTTTGGGTGGCACTTCGCACCACAGCGGCCAGTCCACGCCCATAATCACGTACTTCATCTCCGGATGATGTCGGGCGAATAGCTTTAGAATCTGCACCTGCTCGTAGGGCAGACCCGAATCCATCGATAGATTCACAAAAGACGCGTCGAAGAGCTTGCTCAGCTGCTTTGGGCGCAACAAGCGAAGGCTGGAAGAGCCCGTCACCGTACTGTCGAACTTCGCACTGCGGGCGAGCGCTGGATATGAGTAGCGTTGGTTTGTGCTGACCGGCGCCCGGTCCAGCGGCGGTGAGAATGGGACGTTGTCATACGGATCCACCAAGAGGACCCAGAGATACAAGGTCAAGCTCACGACCAGCGTCATGGCGAACAGACTAAAGAGATAACGATTCCAGCTCATGCACGCTCAAAACTGAAAGTAGATAAACTCGAAGCCCTGACCGATCCCGACCTGCAGCAGCACCGCCGCGAGTAGCGCCCCAACCGCGAGCCCGACAGCCGGCCGGGGCTGCAGGCGCTGCAAGGCGAGCGTCTGACTGTTTGGTGCAAACCAGGCCACGAGCGCGGCAAGCGGCACTTGCAGCGCGTCATCGAGGTCGAGATTGTTGACGCCAAAGTCAAAGCCGCCGCTGCCGAGCATTTGCGCCCACATTGACGCCGCAACCGTTACATCCTCGGTGCGAAACAGCACCAGCGAAAACGTCGCAAACCCGAAGGTAAGCACCCAGCCCAAGAGAGCGGGCATTCGAAAGCCTAACTTCCGCCAGCGCGAATTGATGATCAACGCGGTGCCGTGCATGGCCCCAAACACGGCATAGGACCAGGCGGCACCATGCCAGATACCAATCAGGGTCATGGTCAGCAGCGTCGCCGCCGATTCGCGCAGCACCTTGTGCTTGCGCGGAATACGTAGCGCGACAGGCGTGTAGAGGTAATCGCGCATGAACCGCGTCAAGGTCATGTGCCAGCGCCGCCAGAGGTCGCGAATACTCGTCGCTTGGTATGGCGAGTCGAAGTTGAGCGGGAGGGTGAAACCAAACATCAATCCCATCCCGATCGCCATGTCGGAGTAGCTCGAGAAATCGAAGTAGATTTGAAAGGTAAATGCGAGACCGGCCATCCACGCCTCTGCAAAGGTCAGCGGCAGATCACCGGCGGCCATGGCAAAAAAGGGTGTGGCCACGTGTCCCATGGGGTCGGCCAAGAATGCCTTCTTTACCAGACCGATGACCAATAAGGTCATACCCCGCGCAAAACGCTCGCTAAGACCGTCGCGAAAAGGAGACAGCGCGAACTGGTTTATGATCTCATGGTGACGAACGATGGGTCCCGCGATTAGCTGTGGAAAGAAGGCCACATACAGCGTGTAGTCGAGCAGCGAGTAGACGGGTGCACCGCCACGGCGCCGGTCGAGCAGGTAGGAGATCTGCTGGAAGGTAAAGAAGCTGATGGCGAGCGGAAGCACGATATTCCAGTGCTCGTGCTCGGTGCCAACGATGAAGGCGAAAGAGTCGGCGAAGAGGTTTGCGTACTTGAAGATGCCGAGCAACAGCAGGTTTAGCGTGACCCCCAGCGCCACTGCGTACTTGCGCTGCGGTGTGTAAAGACGCGCAAACAGCCAGTTGGCGAGGATCGAACCAGCCAGCAAGGGGAGCAGGCGGTAGTCCCAGTAGCCATAGAACCAAAAAGAAGCGATAGTCAAAAAGAGCTTGCGCGGCGTGGGGCCGAGCGAAACCTCGGCACGCGCGGCCAGAAAATAGCCGCCAAGAACTAGCGGGAGAAAAACGAGGAGAAAGAGCTGTGTGCCAAATAGCATCGCTTACGCAAACGCTACCCGCAGCTTTGACAAAAGCACGTCCTCGTCTTTCCTTCTCACGATGAACCCTTGGACATTCAATGGGCTAAGGATGCAAACAGCGGCCTCAGCCTGCACCTTGCAGCAAGCGCCCAAGCGTTATGACCGGGATGACGTATTGCGGGGCAAACTGCGTCTTCGCACCCATGGTGGATGTATCGCAAACTCTCTGGTGTTCACAGACTCAACCCGAGAAGCCGATCCGCGTCTTGACGCGGTGCGCGGACTAGCGGGTTGAAAGGCCAAAAGTCGAGCACCCTAGACCAAATGTCTGAATCGAGCAAGTTGCGCAAGCACCACGAGACGCCGCCGCGCGCGGCACCAAGCAAGGGGTACATCGACACCTATTATTCGAGAAAACTGGGCGAGTTGCGCCGGTATTCCCGGCTGGAGGGGCACACGCACACCGAGGTTTGCATCATCGGCGGCGGGCTTGCGGGACTATCGCTTGCCCTGGCGCTCGCCGAGCGTGGACTACAGGTCGTTCTCCTGGAGGCGCGGCGGCTGGCCTGGGGGGCCTCCGGACGCAATGGCGGCTTTGTGTTGCCCGGTTTCTCCTTGTCCACAGAGTCCCTGCTCAAGCGTATGGAGCGCACCCAAGCGCTCGAGTTGTTCCGGCTCTCCAAGCAAGCGGCAGCGCTGGTGCGCGAGCGAAGCCAAGCGTTTGGAAACGCCCAGCTCGAGCTGAACGACGGCGTGCTGCATGCCTGGCGTTACCCAGACTCGAGCGAAACTCAGAGAGCGCATACATTCATGCGCGACACGCTCGAAGTGGATTGTGAGCTCTGGCCACGCGAGCGGGTACGTGAGTTTCTGTCCACGCCGTGCTACCACGATGCCTTGCTGGTCCGCGATGGTTTTCATCTGAATCCGCTTCGCTACGCGCTCGGTATTGCAGAGGTGGCGAAGGCGCGTGGGGTACGGCTCTACGAGGCGTCTGCGGTGGAGTCCTTCGAGCTGGCGTCAAACGCCAAGACCGTCAATACATCCGCGGGACGGGTCGAGGCGAAAACGCTCGTCTTCGCCTGTGGCGGCTATGTGAGCAAGCTCCATCGAAAGCTTTCCGCCGCCACACTCCCCGTTGCCACCTATGTGATGTGCACCGAGCCGCTCGGGGAGTCGCTGCTTGGCGCGGTACGCACGGGGCATGCGGTCGCCGATACCCGCCAAGCCGGGGATTATTATCGAGTCGTCGATCGTGACCGGATACTTTGGGGTGGGCGGATGACCGTACGTGACCGCAGCCCCTGGGAGATTGCGCGGCTGCTCAGCCGTGACCTGGTCAGCGTCTATCCAAGCTTGGCGAAGCTTCGGGTGAGCAGCGCCTGGAGCGGTCTGATGGGCTATGCCCGGCACCGGATGCCACAGGTCGGCCGGCTCGCGCCGGATGTGTGGTACTCGATGGGCTTTGGCGGCCACGGTATCAACACTACCACCATGGCCGGTGAGCTCATTGCTGATGCCATTGCCCGTGGGGATGACCGCTATCGTTTACTCGCGCCCTTTGGGCTTGACTGGACAGGCGGTCCGCTCGGGCGGAGTGTAGCGCAAAGCACCTACTGGTTCTTGGCGGCTAGAGACCGCATCCGAGAGATGCGTGGGGCGCGCCCAGGCTGAGCCCCGTGCAACGCCTGGCCGCCGCTACCCCTCCTCCAGTGAAACATAGCAAGCGTCGACAAAGCGCGGTGTGCACACGCAATAGAAGACGAGCGGCTTGTCGCCGGTATTTGTGACCCGCTGGGCCTCGCCCGCTCGGATGCGCACCACATCGCCTGAGGCGATGTCGCGCGGTCCCACGCTGCCAAGCTCCACGACGCCCGCGCCGGAGACCACGACATAGCGTTCGTCCACCCCATCCAAGCAGTGCTTCTCGGTGGTGACACCGGGTTCTACCCGGACTCGTGCAATGGACACGCCGGGGTCATCCGGCGTATTCCAGCACTCGGTCAAGAAGCAGCGCTCGCGGGTGTAGAACTCGCGCTTGCTATTATGCTTTCCTGGCATACTGCACGGCCTCCTGCGAGCCAAGACGGGATGCGGCCACGAGGCCGGCCGGCGAGATGAGCTTGGAATCCGACAATGACGCAAGCACCCCCTGATGATGGCCGCCGCCCCGCGCACAGACCCCGTATTCTCGTCATAAACCCCAACTCTTCGCAATCGGTGACCGACCAGATCGACAGGGCGCTCGAGCCGCTGCGATTTGCCGACGGTCCGACCCTCGAGTGTCTGACGCTGGCCGCCGGCCCGCCGGCTATCGAATCTCAAGCGCACACGGACCTTGTCAGCGAACCTTTGTGCCGGTGTATCGAGGATTCGAACGCCGATGCTTTTGTCGTCGCCTGCTACAGCGACCCGGGGGTCCTGGCAGCCCGTGAACAGAGCAACAAACCGGTATTCGGGGTCGGCGAGTGCGCCATGCTCAGCGCGCTTACGCGTGGTGACCGTTTTGGCGTGGTCTCCATACTGGATGCCGCCGTGCCGCGGCATGTGCGCTATCTTCGTTCGCTTGGTCTGGAAGCGCGTTTCGCCGCCGATATGGCGATTGGTATGGGCGTGTTGGAGCTGACCGATGACGCGCGGGTAATGGAGCGCATGACCGCGGTCGGCATGAGACTGCAAAGCGCCCACGGCGCCGACGTCGTCATCATGGGATGTGCCGGCATGTCGCGGTTCAAACACCCGTTGGAGCAAGCGCTGGGGCTCCCGGTCATCGACCCGACCCAGGCCGCAGCCGCCATGGCGATTGGCGTCGTTCGGTCCTAGGCACCCCGGACCCAAGCCGCCCGCCCGGGCTTTGCGGTGGCATTGCCGGATTATTGTGGCGGCTTTACCCCCACTTGCTCGGTTATCAGCGAATAGTGCTCGATGCGCCGGTGCTTGTCGAAGGCGAACACCGTCTCTTTGATATACGTACCCAAAGCCAAGTCGCAATCATAGACGATAAGCTCGTCATCCTCGGTCACCGCCTTGGCGACGATTTCCCCGGTGGGCGCAATCACGCATGAGCCACCAATCAAACCATGCCCGTCTTCGCTACCGGCCTTTGCGGCCGCCACCACCCAAGTGCCGTTCTGGTAAGCGCCGGCCTGCATCGTGAGCTGGTTGTGGAATGGCTTTAGATGGGGCGGCTCCGGCGCTCCATGGATATTCGTGCTCGGGGTGTTATAACCGAGCGCGACGAGCTCCACACCTTGCAGACCCATCACCCTGTAAGTCTCGGGCCAACGCCGGTCGTTACAAATGCACATGCCCACTATGCCGCCGAATGCCCGCCAGACAGGGAAGCCGAGGTCGCCCACCTCGAAATAGCGCTTCTCCAAATGCTGCAAAGGCGCGCCGGGCAAGGGGTCGGCGTACCCTGGGAGATGTACCTTGCGATACTTCCCCACCAGCCGGCCGTGCTCATCGACCAGAATTGCCGTGTTGTAACGCTTCTTCACACCGTCGTGCTCGGTCAGCTCCGCATACCCCAGATAAAACCCGACCTGCAAACGCTTCGCCTCATCGAAAAGCGGCTGGGTTGCCGCGTTTGGCATCGACGGCTCGAACCACCGGTCCAGCTCTTGCTCGTCGTCGTAAATGTATCTCGGGAAAAACGTGGTCAGCGCGAGCTCCGGAAAGACGACAAACTTGCAGCCTCCCGCATGCGCCTCGCGGAGCATTGCTACGAGTCGCCGCACGACCGCGCTTCGCTCATCGGCGAGATTGATGGGGCCGAGCTGGGCAACCGCTAGCTTTAGATGTCTGGACATTCGTGACTCTTGGAAATATCTGACTACAACAGCGCGGCGCCGAAGTTTTTGTCAGGGTCGAGCTCGGGTGCAAGCATGCCGCTTGGCACCGCCTTGTCGGCATGAGCACACGGCAAGAACTCACCGCTCCCACGCTCGACCCATAGCTCTCGGTCTTCGACGACGACGCGGCCACGACTGATCACGGTGACGGGCCACCCACACAGCCGCCGGCCTTCGTAGGGCGTGTAGCCGACGTTGTCATGCAGGTCCGCAGCACGTACGGTCACCTCCTTGTCGGGGTCCCACAAAGACAAGTCTGCATCCGCCCCAACCGCGATGGCACCCTTTCGCGGGTAAAGACCGTAGAGCTTGGCCGCATTTGTTGCACCCAGCTCGACAAATTGCTGCAAGCTGATGCGCCCGCCTTTCACACCCTCGGAGAACAACAAGGGCAGTCGCAGCTCGATACCCGGTACACCGTTGGCGATGTCCTTGAAGGCCGGGTCAGAGCCCGCGGCGAGCTTGCCGCTCTCGTCGAATCGATAAGGCGCGTGGTCCGACGAGTACACGTCAAAAGTCCCGTCCGCCAAACCGTCCCATATCACCGCCTGGTTGCCGGCATCGCGGGGCGGCGGGCTACAGCAGTATTTCGCGCCTTGAAGACCGGGGCGGTCCAAATCGTCCGCGGTCAAAAAAAGGTACTGCGGACAGGTCTCGGCGTATATGCGCAGACCGCGTCGCCGAGCGTGGCGGATCTCTCTGACCGCCTCTTTAGCGGACACGTGAACGACAAGAATTGGAACATCGACCAGCTCGGCGAACGCGATCGCGCGATGGGTCGCCTCGCTCTCCGCGATCCGCGCATGGGCCACGCTATGGTATCGGGGCGCTCTGTAGGCGCCATCCAGCAAGCGTCGTGTCAACCACTCGATCACCTCGTGGTTTTCTGCGTGCACCATGACCAACGCGCCGTCGCGGCGAGCCGTGGCAAACACATCGAGTAGCTGGTAGTCATTCAAACGCAGCTGCTCATAGGTCATATACACTTTAAACGACGTGTATCCGTCTTTGATCAGCGCGGGAAGCTCTTGGCCCAAAACATGCTCGGTCGGGTCGGAAACGATCAAATGAAAGGCGTAGTCCACCACTGCCTTGGGACCCGCTCGCTCGTGGTACTCGTTGACAACCTGTCGTAAGGAGTCGCCACGATGCTGCGCGGCAAAGGGTATGATCGTCGTTGTCCCACCGAAGGCCGCCGAAACGGTGCCCGAGTAGAAATCGTCGGCACAGTGCACACCCATCGACGAGCGTTGCTCAATATGGCAATGGCTGTCTACACCGCCCGGTAGCACGAGCTTGCCGGACGCATCGATGGTACGCGCCGCGCCGCGCAAATCCTCGCCAAGCGCCACAATCCTTCCGTCTTTCACGCCGACGTCGCAAGGCGACATGCCGCTGCCCGTCGCAACCATACCGTTACAAACAACGAGGTCGAGGCTTTGCAACAACTCCTCCTTTAGCGGCGTGCAGTACGCTTATCCTAACCTCCCGACACAGGCGATGAAACTCTCAGGAGCTGGTTATGGCAAGCATTTCCCGGGCAGAGAGAAACAGAAGGTGGCCCCCGCCGCGCTCCCGGCGGATTCCACCCATATCTCACCACCGTGCAGCTCTACGATCCGTTTGACCAAGGCCAGCCCGGCGCCTGAGCCCTCCCCTGCAGGGTCCAAACGGTCAAACAAACCAAAGATCTTCTCTTGATAGCGCGGCTCGACCCCGACGCCGTTGTCCTTTACGTAGCAGACGGTTTCCCCACGGTCCTTGCGCACACCGATCTCTATCGTGGGATGCTCTTGGTCTCCCATGAACTTGACCGCGTTTTCCACCAGATTTTGAAACACCTCGAGCATCCGTGCTCTGTCGCCAAGCATGACGGGCAACTCTTCGCAGATCATGAGGTCGACCCCGTGCTCACGTATCCTGCCGGACACCAGCTCGACGGCTTCACGAGCCACTTCGCCAAGCGCGACCGGCTCGGGCGGACTCATCTGCCGTCCGATGCGCGAGAGTTCCAAGAGCTGCTCGAGCAGTTGCTTCATCTTGTCGGTTGCGTCGATGATTCTAGACATGTCGCCGTTTAGACTCTCCACGTCACCGGCGCCCGCGTCCTTTTGCGCAAGATCGGCAAAGGCCCGGATCGTGATCAACGGACTCTTTAAGTCGTGTGAAACCGTATACGCGAAGCGTTCGAGCTCGGCGTTCTTCGCTTCGAGCGCCTCAATGAGGTGCTCTCGTTCTTCATCGGCGTGTTTTCGGTCGGTGATATCGATGATGATGGATTGAACGGCAGGAGCCCCTTGCCAGCTAATTTTCCTAAGCCGTGTCTCCAACCAAATCCGCGTTCCGTCCTTGCGTATCCCTCGAAGCTCATGAGCCTGTGCGGATGACTCGTCATTGGCGCGTCTATGTCGGATGATACGGTGCACGTCGGTCTCGGAATAAAGATTGTCGAGCGTCTCCAACCCCAGGATGTCTTCTGGGCTATCGTAGCCAAAGGTACGCGCATAGCTCTGGTTCACGAACAATGGCAAGCCATCCCTGTCGATCGCTATGCCTTGTACCGAGCCCTCGACTAGATCTCTGAAGCGTTCTTCGCTTTCGCGCAATGCACTCTCGGCCAATCTGACGCTGAGTAGGAGCTCGTTGGCCCGCCGGCCCTCGCTCACCAGCAGCCATATCAGCAGCGTACCACTCAACATGATGCCCACGATGTTCGCAACCAAGGCCCAATGAATCTTGCGTATCTGCTGCTGCTCCTCGTAGATGCGCCCCTCCTCGACCTGCATCGTGCTGATAACCATCTCGTGCAGGGGAACCACCCATGCCGCGAGACCAATGCGCAGCTCTGCATACTTCTCGAAATCGCCCTCTACAAACTGCTCCAGCGTCGGTTCGAGGGCTTCCAGCGTCATGATGATGCCATCGATGACGCGTCTCGCGTCCTGGTTTCGGGTCAAGGAGCGCGCGTAACGTCCCTGCTTGAGCAGCAATGCCCGGCTCCAGAAGATCTCGTAGCGCTCCAGAAGGACTTCACCCCTCATCTCGCTGTCGCGTTGCGCAAACACGTCGACGGCGGAGAGCAGACGTTGCAGCTCGAACTCCGCCTGCGATGTCACCCATATGGTGCTCAAGGGCGACCGGTAAGTTACATCCTCGGACTGGATGAGTCGATAAAACCCGTGGGCGACCGTCACGACCAAGATGACGGTCACCAGCACGACAAAGCGGGTGGAGCGGTGCCGCGATCTCATTGGACGTGAAGGCGTTCGAGCTGCCAGATCCACTTGTGGTCGGCTGCGGCATTCTGCAGCTCGGGGTGCTCGTCTCGAGGATAGGCCACCCAAATGGGGCCTTTGTCTCTTATGCGCAAGTACTTGCCGTTCAGCTTGAATGCCGCCACCACCCGATACTGCAGCAACTCCGTGATGCGATAGGGCACGACGTAGTCGTTTAGTGCAAACGCAAGAACGGTTTCTCCGCGTGCGCCGACGGCGCGCAGGACCTCGCTGAGAAGCACGCCTTCGAACAACTGCACGCCGTCGGTCCAAACGGTGGTCGTGCGTATGCTGGCCTGTGGCAGCGACTCGAGCATTCGCAAGTCGAAGTGAGCCTCGTCTTCGACATTGGTGTTTGAAAGACTCCCGGTTACCGTCAGTATGACGCGACCGGTAGGTTGAGGCAGTGGCTCGGCGCCGACGCACAAGACATGGGTGAGCAACAAAGTGAGCAGGACTGCGCGGCAAAGCTGGCGAGAGCTTGGCTTATGCGCATCGGTTTTCGCTAAACTCGAATACCTCACCGGCTCACGACTTGTCACGGAGTCCTTTGCGAAATCAGATTCTGACACAGATGCCCCGCGATTAGCGTCCCGGCGACCCGATGACCCGCGACGTTCCAGTGACCGGCACAAGGCTTGGTGTTATCAAAACCATGTAGGCACTGTCCGGTGCGATCGGCGAAATCTCGCATTCCGGGTACCAGGTCCAGGACGGCGGTGTCCGAACGCTGCCCCAGCGCGAGGATACGACGGTTAGAATACTGAATATCGGATACGCCGCTCTGGCGTTCGAAAGCCCGTCTAAGCTCCGGGTCGGGGTGCACCTGAATTGCCGTGCTCACCAACACCACCAAGAACTCCGCGCCCGTGCGCGTGACTTCATCTCTGGTTAAGGTTATGAGCGCCTCGGTAATGGCCCACGCCTCGCGCCAAACCGGCCGAGCAGGTTCGGAATATGCCGCCTGCATCGAGACGCCTTGCTCTTGTGCGACCGCTGGCAGCACATCTGCGTCTTGGTCCTTCGTTGGGGATGCTTTTGTGGAGACACCGGTCTTGGTCTGGGCGCCGGCGCGACCCCGGCGCATCCCGTCTTGGGCATAGTCAATGAGTTGCACCACACGCGACCGGTCCCTGAGCCAATTCCAAACGCGCCACTCCCAACGCCGAGCCGTCCGCAACTGGGCCTTGAAACCCGGATCTTGCGCGAATGCCCGGTCCAGTACGAGCTCGCCATCCTCGTAGACAAAAAACGGCCGCAGCTTATCGGGCTCCAGGGTCTTGGAGTTGTTGCGCATGTCGTTGCCGGGCCAGAAAGCCAGCAGCACGATGTCGGGTGAGTACTTGGACGCATAGTGTCTAAAGGCGAGAAGCTCCTCGGCAGTCCCGCGACCAGATTTACCGAAGTTGATGACCTCGACCGCGCGCTCACCCACGCCTTCGCAGGTCGCGAGGTCGCGCTCAACCACGGACCAAAAGGCGCTCTCGGCTGAAACTTGCAGCGCTTCCGCAAAGGAATCACCCAAAACTGCAATACGAAGGGTGTTTGCAGGCTTTTCCCGCGAGTACTCACGGTCGCGCAGACCGGCGCTGCTTATTTTGACGTAGGCGAGACCTTCACGACGCCACCAGCCCGCCGCACCAGGTCTGAGCACCGAACCCAGATACTCATTGGGCATGTACAGGCTAGGGTAGGAAAGACGAGCGAGCCGCATCCCGGCTTCGACGACCGCCACCCCGATGGCGATTCCCGCCACTGTCAAGAGCAAAGTCTTGAACACTTCAGCGTGTCACAGCTAGGCGAGGGTTTGCTTAGGCGAAGCTTGAGGGCGGTCACATGCCGCGACCAACAACGTGCGAAGCCGACCGCTAGCACATCGGCTTCGCCATTGTGCGCCGACGTTTAGAACAGCGTGTAGATGAACGGCGCCACGGCCGAGCCCTGCGCCAAAACAATCAGACCGCCGAGCAGGACCATCACGATGATTATAGGCGCCAACCAAAACTTCTTGCGCTCACGCATATAGGCCCACAAATCTTGAATCAACTCGACCATTTTAAAAGGGTCTCTCCATGGCATCTTTTGCGTGCGCTTTGCTCGGCACGCGGTAGCTTTTCGCGTCCGACGCGAATTTGCGCGCCATTGTATCACGGCCAAACACGCGCATAGTCAGAGCAATGGGCGTGAACACGACAAAGAAAAGTATCCCCAGCACAAGGGGTGTAGTGATCTTGCTCAGCAGCAGCCCAAAACGCATCCACCCTCTGTACACGGGTCGCAGCGAAAGCGGCGCCACCAGGCCCCAGGCTCCCAGCACTGCAAAAATGACCCACGGCCATACAGGAAGTGGATGGCCTAGCAAGAACGGGAACCCGAGCCCGAAAAGCACCGCAACGATGCCGCCCGTGGTCAGACCAAACTCTCTCAGCCCTTTACGGTCCAGCTCAGGTATGTCGTGGATTTGCGCGGCCATTAATCGAGCTCGAATTCATCCTTCCAAGAATCATCCTCTTTCCACTCGCGCTGGTCCGGCTTGGCCAGAAGAAAATTCTCCAATACAAGATAGTCCATCTCGGTGCGCATAAAGCACCGGTAGGCGTCCTCAGGGGTGCATACGATGGGCTCTCCGCGGACATTAAATGACGTGTTTATCACGGCCGGGCACCCGGTACGCTGCTCGAACTTCTTGAGTAAATTGTAGTAACGTGGGTTTGTGTCCTCGTGAACGGTTTGCACCCGTGCCGAGTAATCCACGTGCGTCACCGCCGGTATCTCAGACCTCGGCACGTTCAGCTTGTCGATTCCGAACAATGACTCTTGCTCGTCGGTCATCGGGATGCGTATGGACTCTTGTACCGGCGCGACGAGCAACATGTACGGGCTCTCTTCACGGAGCTCGAAGCAGTCGGCGACATGCTCGTATAAGATGGAAGGCGCGAACGGCCGGAACGACTCTCGATACTTGATCTTTAGGTTCATCACCGACTGCATGCTACGGCTGCGGGGATCGCCGATAATGGACCGGCCACCCAACGCGCGCGGCCCGAACTCCATGCGTCCCTGAAACCAACCGACGACCTTCTCGTTGGCAAGAACGTCTGCGACCCGTTCGAGCAGCTCCTCGTCGTCCAGGCGCACATAATGAGCCCCGATGGAGTCCAGATAATCCCCGATCGACGCGTTGTCGAAACGTGGGCCCAAATAGCTGCCCGACATCGCGTCACCGCCATTGATGGTGCGAGGCTGCTCCAGGTACTGGTGCCAGACCGCGAGCGCGGCGCCGAGCGCGCCACCCGCATCGCCGGCCGCTGGTTGGATCCAGATCCGTTCGAAGGGGCCTTCTCGCAGCAACCGCCCGTTGGCGACGCAATTTAGCGCAACCCCACCAGCCATACACAAACAGTCTGTTCCAAGCTCCTCGTGGACGTTTGTGGCAATACGCATCACCACCTCTTCGGTCACCGCTTGTATCGAGCGGGCGATGTCCATCTCGCGCTGCGTTATCGGCGATTCGGCCTTGCGCGGCGGCCCGTCGAACAGCTTGTCGAAGCGCGAATTCGTCATCTTGAGGCCGGTCGTGTAGTCGAAAAGGGACATGTCCAGCCTAAAGGTGCCGTCCTCTTTCAAGTCGATGACATTGTCCAGTATCGCGTCCACGTACTTGGGTTCGCCGTAGGGCGCGAGCCCCATGAGCTTGTACTCGCCCGAGTTCACCTTAAAACCCGTGAAATAGGTGAAGGCCGAGTAGAGCATCCCCAGCGAATGGGGGAAATCGATCTCCCATTGCGGGGTGAGCGTGCTGCCTTCGCCCAGCCAAACCGAGGTGGTGGCCCATTCGCCCACGCCGTCCATACAAAGCACGGCAGCGCGTTCAAACGGACTGGCGAAAAAGGCCGATGCCGCGTGCGATTGATGATGCTCGGTAAACAGCAGCTTGGGTAGAGCTTTGGTCGTACAGTCTCCGATCAGGGCCAACTCCTTCTTGAGCAAGCCCTTCAAATACAGCTTTTCCTTTAGCCAAACGGGCATGGCGGCGGCAAATGACCGGAACCCGGAGGGTGCATAGGCCAAATAGGTTTCAAGCAGCCGGTCGAACTTCAAGATAGGTTTGTCATAAAACACCACGTAGTCCACGTCGGCCAAGGCGGCATCCGCCTGGTCCAGGCAATACTCGACCGCGTGGCTGGGGAACCCGGCGTCGTGCTTCTTGCGCGTGAAACGCTCTTCTTGGGCGGCGGCGAGGATCTGGCCGTCTCGGACCAGCGCCGCGGCGCTATCGTGGTAATACGCGGACAGGCCTAGGATGAACATAGTAAGCAACCGTTATGCTGAGGGAGCGAATGGTACCGAGCAACCGCGCGGGTCATCAACAACGATAGCAGTATTTTGCGACCGAAGTTGCAAGCAGCGAAGCGCCGCGGCGGAAAGCTTCTGAGTAAGCCGTGGACGGTCTCATGCCGGCCACGACCTCCAAGGACAATCCCCCGTCCGGGTCCCGTTCAAACGCGTTTGGACCCGCGTCGTTCGACGTCTACCAGCCCTCGGTGCCGGGGTCGCCTTTGAAGGGTCCCACAATACTGGAAGTGATCCAACCGCCGTAAAACTTGCCCGACTGCGCGCGTACTTTCTCGTCACCCACATAACACGCGTCCATTTGCGCCGGATAAAATGCCAGATAGTCGGCCAGCCGGCGATAACGGCGGGTCGGTGAGGGGTAGCTCCACGCCGCGTTGGTTCGCAGCACACTCGCTAAACGCACCGACCAGTAGCTCGCGACACCTTTCCACTCGCAAAACGAGCGATGGGCGGCGCGTTCGAGGAGTTCAGTGCGCACATCTTGTGGCGGAATGTAGTAGGTGGGAGGGCTCGAGGTCTCGAGCACGCGCAGCGCGTTTACGGAGCTCGCGATAAACTCGCCCGCGAGCTCCACACGAATGACAACCCCGACCGGTTCCACCGCGGGTGGACGCGGATAGTCCCAAACGGACTCCTGACCGGGACCCGGGGGCTCGATGGTTTCGGGGCGCCGCACCGTGAGACTCAGGCGCTTTGGAGGGCTTCCAGCACCTTTGCCGGATGGTCTGCCGCCTTGGCCACGCGTTTCCAGTGTTTCTTCACATTTCCATCCGGACCGACCAACACCGTGGAGCGAATCACGCCCATGGTCTTTTTGCCGTACATCATCTTCTCGCCGTACGCACCGTACAGGGTCATGACCTTCTTGTCGGGGTCGGAAAGCAGAGTAAAAGGCAGCTCGTACTTGTTTACAAATTTCTGGTGCGATTTGGCATCATCGGGCGACACCCCCAACACGACGGTGTCGAGGTCCGATATGTCTTTCCAGAGGTCGCGAAAACCACACGCCTCTTTCGTGCATCCGGGCGTATCGTCACGCGGGTAAAAATATACGACCACATGCTTCCCCTTGAGGTCTTTTAGCGAAACTCTTTTGCCGTCGCTATCGGCGAGCGTAAAAGCGGGTGCGGCCTTGCCCTCTTCGATTGCCATGGTGCGCTCCTCTCACGTTCTTGGGTGGCGCAATGTTACGAGGCCGCAGCTTCACGCGAAAGGTCCGAGTGTGGCACCAGGCCGGAACAGCCCCGAAATCACTCGCCGACGCTGCAATGGCAGCGACATTGCGTCTGAGAGCGGTGCTCGGGCCGCCAAGCGTCCGTTACAATGGTCGCCGTCAAAGGCAGGTAATCAAATGACCAAACGGTTGAAGTACACCCTCGACGAGCAGCGCATCCCCAACGCCTGGTACAACATCCAAGCGGACCTCCCGCAACCGCTCCCGCCGCCATTGGACCCCGGCACCAAGCAGCCAGTCGACCCGGCGGCATTAGGGGCCATTTTTGCCCCGGAGCTCATCACGCAAGAGCTGTCCCAGGAGCGCTGGATCGCCATCCCCGAGCCTGTGCGAGATATCTATAGACAGTGGCGGCCTACTCCGCTGTTCAGAGCCCGGCGGTTGGAGCGCGTGCTCCAGACCCCCGCGAGCATCTTCTACAAGTACGAAGGCCTGAGCCCCGTCGGCAGCCACAAGCCAAACACCGCGGTCCCTCAAGCCTTCTACAACAAGGAAGCAGGAGTGCGGCGGCTCAGCACCGAGACGGGCGCAGGACAATGGGGGTCCGCGCTCGCCTACGCGGGTCAGCTCTTCGGGCTGGAGGTGAAAGTATTCATGGTTCGGCTCAGCTTTGACCAAAAACCCTATCGCAAGGCGCTGATGCAGACATACGGCGCGCAATGCGTCGCAAGCCCGAGCAACCAAACCGAGGTGGGCCGCAGGATCCTTGCCGAGCAGCCCGGAACCAGCGGGAGCCTCGGTATCGCCATAAGCGAGGCGGTCGAGCTCGCGGCCGGAGACGCGGGGACGAACTATGCGCTTGGCAGCGTGCTCAACCACGTACTTTTACACCAAAGCGTCGTCGGGTTGGAGGCGGCCGAGCAGCTCGAATTAGCCGATGCGTATCCCGATGTGGTGATCGGCTGCACCGGGGGCGGGAGCAACTTTGCCGGTTTGGTGTTCCCCTTCCTGGGGACCCAGCTTGGCGGTGGCAAGCAGGTACGCGTTTTGGCCTGCGAGCCCAGCGCCTGCCCGACCTTGACCCGCGGACGCTACACCTACGACTTCGGCGATACCGGACATCTGACACCGTTGTTGAAGATGCACAGCCTGGGTTCAGAGTTTATCCCGCCCAGCTTTCATTCGGGCGGTCTGCGCTATCACGGTATGGCACCACTGGTCAGTCATCTGCAGGCACTGGGGCTGATTGAAGCCCGCGCCTACCGGCAAACCGAGTGCTTCGATGCCGGGACGCTCTTTGCCCGCGCCGAAGGCATACTCCCCGCGCCCGAGGCGTGTCATGCGATCAAGTGTGCCGTGGAAGAGGCGGAGCGTTGCCGTGAGGAGGCGAGCACGCAGACCATCTTGTTCAATCTATGCGGTCACGGTCACTTCGATATGCAGGCATACCTGGACTATTGGGCCGGCGAGCTCGAGGACCAGGCCTGCGACGAAGCTGCGTTACAGGCATCACTGGAGCGTATGCCCGCGCTCGAAAACGGCTAGACCTCGCCCCCAGACTCAGCGAGACGCTCGCGCAGAAACTCGAGGGTTCGCGACCGCGCCAGCTTCGCGCCCGAGGTGTCATAACGGGCGCTGCTCGGGTTGGCAAAGGCAAATTCGAAGCTCCCCCTCCATAACGCCACCGTGTTTGCAAGACTATCGTTTTGACACGGAATCACCACGCAGGTTCGTACCGATAGCGAAGCGCGGCATTCCGGGGTAGTCTTCGAGCGCAGACAGGTGTGCGGACCCAAGCGAGAAAGGGTGTTCTACCGAACCAGCGACCATCACGGTTTAAAGCACGACCCGTTCAAATCGCTGGTCGTGCCGCGTCCTATCGGCTGGGTGAGTAGCCGAAACCGAGACGGAGACGTCAACCTGGCCCCGTACTCGTTCTTCAACGCAGTGGCTTCCGCACCCCCGATCGTCATGTTCTCAAGCAACGGGCCGCATGTGGAAGGCGGGCTCAAGGACTCGGTGAGGAATGTCGAGGAGACCGGTGAATTCGTCTGCAACATCGCCACCTGGGACCTGCGCGAGAAAATGAATGCGACCTCCGCCGCACTGCCGCGCTCGACCAACGAGTTCGACGTCGCGGGGTTGACTCCAGCTCCGGCGGAGCTGGTCGCACCACCGCGCGTGGCGGAGAGCCCGGTACACCTGGAGTGCAAGTACCTGCGCACCGTCACCCTACCGTCAACGGACCCGGCGCAACCAAACAAAGTCGTGTTTGGTCAGGTGGTCGGCATCCACATCGCCGACTCCATTATCGTGGATGGCCGCATCGACTTAGAACGGGTCAAACCGATCGCCCGGCTGGGATATATGGACTACGCAGTAGTCGACCATGTGTTCAGCATGCCGCGCCCCGGCTGAGAGCCGATAAGACCACCGCCTTTCGCCGCACGACGGGACCATCGCCGAGGCGAAGTGCTAAGCTATCGGGCGCCCGCGTGGCCCACAACAACCGAGAATCAAACGCTAGGGAGGTCAGCCAGTGAAAATCGAGACCATGGCCGTTCATGCCGGTTACGAGCCGGACCCCACGACAAAAGCAGTGGCCGTGCCCATCTACCAGACAACGTCCTATGCCTTTGACAGCACACAGCATGGTGCGGATTTGTTTGACCTGAAGGTCGAGGGCAACATCTACACACGTATCATGAATCCGACCACTGCGGTCTTGGAGCAACGAGTCGCGGCGATGGAAGGCGGTCTCGCCGGTCTTGCGCTGGCATCCGGGCAGGCGGCGACAACCTACTCCCTGCTCACAATTACCGAGAGTGGAGACAACTTCATCAGCACATCCACACTCTATGGCGGCACCTACAACCTGTTTGCCCATACGATGCCACAGCTTGGCATCCGAGCGCGTTTCGTTGACCCCAAGGACTTCGACGGCCTCGCGCAGCGGATCGACGACCGTACAAAAGCCGTGTACTGCGAGTCGCTGGGCAATCCGGCGGGTAATATCGTCGACCTGCAAAAAATCGCCGATGTGGCACACGCGCACGGAATACCCGTCATCGTCGACAACACCGTGCCGACGCCGTATTTGTGCCGGCCTTTCGAGTGGGGCTGCGATATCGTGGTCCACTCGCTGACAAAGTACATGGGCGGTCATGGAACGATTATCGGCGGCATCATGGTGGACTCGGGCAAGTTCGATTGGGTGGCGAACAAAGAACGTTTTCGCCGGCTCAACGAGCCCGATGTCTCGTATCACGGCGTCGTCTATACGGAAGCCCTGGGTGAAGCGGCCTATATTGGCCGGGCGCGCGTTGTCCCGTTGCGTAACATGGGCTCGGCCATCGCTCCGCTGACGAGCTTTCTCGCTTTGCAAGGTATCGAGACCCTACCCGTGCGCATGGACCGTATGTGTGACAACACGCTCGCCGTTGCCGAACACTTGCAGCATCACGGGCAGGTCGAATGGGTACGCTACGCGGCGCTTGCTGACAGCCCGGACAAAGAGCTGGCAGACAAGTACATGGGCGGGCGAGCCTCGGGTATCTTGAGCTTTGGCATCAAAGGGGGACGCGACGCCGGCGCGAAATTCATCGATGCGCTGCAACTGGTCACGCGGCTTGTGAACATCGGTGATGCGAAGTCGCTGGCGTGTCATCCGGCGACAACGACGCATCGTCAGCTCTCACCCGAAGAGCTTGCCAGCTCCGGCGTCTCCGAGGACCTCGTCCGTCTCTCTATCGGTCTGGAGCATGTCGACGATATCCTAGCCGACATAGACCAAGCACTGGCGGCGGCGAAGTAGACAAAAGCCTCGGCACCCCAACGGCCGCACGCCTCGCACCGCGGCCACGGTTTTCGTGCCGAGGCGAGCGTCGGTCAAAGCGAACAGTCGCGGCGATGCTCGTCGCCGCGCTGACTGCGCGTGCGTCGACACGCCCCAGCATCGATAGAGAACACGGCTCCTAGCATGCCCGCGCCGCGCGCATACCTAATCAAGGTCCGTCCCTCGGCACTTGTTCAATCTCACCACCCCAATGATCTGGGGCATTCTCGCGATGATGGCTTTCAACCTCATCGACACCTGGTTTGTGGCCCAGCTTGGCCCGGCCGAGCTTGCGGCGATGAGCTTTAGCGTTCCAGTCGTCATGGTGTTGATAAGCCTCGGGATTGGGCTCATGGCGTATATATGGTTTCGGCGTGCGTGTCGCCGGATAAAGTCGCTCGCCGAGATGGTGAACACGCTTAGACGCGTGGGAAACCACCCCTTTTATTCCCGTGCTATGCGGATATTCAACAACTGTTGCAGGATATCCACAGGCCGGGACCGCGCGTAGTTGTGGATGGGGTCACAGCCGGTAGACGGGCCGGCGCGCAAGGGTCGCATTGCCAGGGCTGGCACGATTGCTGCAATCGCCTATGGTGATGGAATCTCCGGAGGAAGAGCACGATGCTTGAAACCTCAGCAGAGCATGGCGGCGACGTCGATGTGCAAAACCAAGGCTATTCTGGAGCAGCGTACACCTGGGTAATCACCAGCATCGACAGCGCTCTGGCGGGCGCCGACGCCCAGACCGTCGTCGGCCCACCGGGCAGCGCGGAGCACGCCTCTCTGGCGCAGGTCATACGCGAAGGACGCTGGTTCCGGCTGGTGGATACGTACGGTATCGCGCGTTACGGAGGCTTTATCGTGGGAGATTGCGCAGGCGACGAACCCCTGCGTGACTATGGCCACAAAAGAGGCTGCGCCCGTATCGAATACGAAGACTGGTAACTTATTTCGCCCTGAACCGTCTGGTCTGCCGCCATCCGGCCGTACAGACCGTTCTGACCTTCATCCCCCCGTTTTTGCCCCTCCAAACGCCAAGATCACACTATTGGCGCATGGAAAGTTGTATAGTGTGCACCGCGAAACGCGAGCCTTCTTGAGCGGTTCGCTCAAAAATGAGCTCCTTTTTGAGGGTGTTGAGAATGCGGCTGACCATACTCTGCGCTTGCTTGTTGTTGGGCATCGGCGCGCACGCGGCGACGTGCAACGAGGACGCCACGCAGTGGTCGCCCGCTCTCGAGGTAGCAAGCCGCATCCTCAACGCGAGCATCGAAGCCGAGCGCCAAGCACGCCGGGATTTCGAGACCCTGCTTGACCAGGAGCGTTTGTCGCAACGCGAGATCGAAGATTATCGTTTCTATCTCGATGACCTGGAACGTCTGGTTCGTACCAACACTGAAGCTGTCGAGCATCTGCGCTGCATGAGCGTACAGGCGGCACCGGAACCACAACCGACCGAAACCAGCGGACTGTTTCAAAGTCAAGAGGACCTCGATAGCAAGCTCGACGCCGAGCTCAGCGCATCGCTGTCGCAATTCGACGAGTTATTGCTGCGTGAAACCGAGGAGGCGCGGAGCAGCCCGCGTAGCACGAGCTGGAGTGCGCAAAGCGGTGCCCTGGGCGGCGGTCAAGAGGAGGGGCAAGGCGAAGGCACCCAAGGTAGCGGCAGCGAGAGCGGCGCGCAGTCAAGCAGCCAAGGGGGTCGGGCATCTTCCGGTACGAGCGCGTCAGAGGGCTCCAAGCGGCGGTCAAGCCAAAGCACGAGCGAATCGAGCGCACGGGTCGCCTCGTCGCGCGGTGCCGCCGGCATAAGCACGGGGACGACGCCACCGGATATTCCCGACGGCAGCGATGACGATGTCGTTGCCCGCCAGCTACGCGAGGCAGCAGAGAACGAGACGGACCCGGTGTTGCGCGAAAAACTCTGGGCCGAATACAGAAAGTACAAGAACGAACAGTCATAGAAATTCTGACGCCATGACGATTGGTCGACTTTGCGCATTGTTGGGCGTGTGCTGCCTCGCGGCGGGCTGCGCGACAGGCCCAAAACCTCAGTCGGTGACCGTTACCCCGGTTTTCAACGCCCCGCTGGAGACACCGGAGGACCAACTCTTGGACGTGGGCATCGGCATCTTCGAGACCGACGTCGACGAGGACGAAGACAAAGCGGTCCCAAGCGAGATTCGCCAAGCCGAATCACGCTTCGTACCCGTCCATCTCAAAGGCACCATGCAACGCACCGGTCACTGGGGGGCGGTGCGTGTTATCCCGACTGAGACCGATTCCATCGATGTGTTCGTCACGGGAACCATCAAGGCGTCCGATGGAGAAGAGCTCATCGTTTCGGTAGAGGCGTATGACGCCTCGGGCCGCAAGTGGTTTAGCAAAGCCTATGAGGCAACGGCGAAACCAGGCACGTATCAGCGCACTATCCAGGGCGAGCGCGATGCGTTTCAAGATTTGTACAACACCATTGCAAACGACCTGGCGACGTACCGAGCCAAGCTCGGGCCGGTGGAGATCGAGAACATTCGCCACACCACCGAGCTGAGGTTTGCGGCAAACTTGGCACCGGAGGCGTTTGGCGATTATTTAGTTGAAGACGAGACCGGCGTGTTTGAAATCCAGCGTTTGCCTGCACACAACGACCCTATGCTTGCGCGCGTGCAACTCATCCGCGAGCGGGAGTACTTGCTGGTGGATACGGTAAACGCCTACTACGACAACTTCTACGACGAAATGTGGGGGCCATATGAGGATTGGCGCAACTTTCGCAGCCAAGAAGCGGAGGCGCAGCGCGAGATACGGCGCAAGGCGCTCAATCGAAAGCTCCTCGGTGCTGCAGCGATCATCGGCGCCATCGCGATCGAGGCGTTGGGCGGGGGTGGTAGCACTGCCGGTCTGCGAAATCTGATGATCATCGGTGGCTCGGCTGCAGTTGCCAGCGGCTTTAGCCTCGGCCAGCAAACCAAGATCCACGCAGATGCCATTCGCGAGCTCGACGACTCGTTTGACGCCGAGGTCACCCCGCTGGTAGTCGAGGTGGAGGGCGAGACCGTCGAGCTGACCGGCTCCGCCGAGGCGCAGTTTGAGGAATGGCGTAAGATGCTTCGCCACATCTACATCAACGAAACGGGATTGATCGGGAGGGCCCAAGACACGGACCCAGCCCGGAATGACATCGAAGCCAAGCGTTTTTAGCAACACGGCTGAAAGCTAGCTTTGGCGATGTGCTGCTTAGCCAGTCAGGCATGTCCGCGAAGAAACCCTCTGACCATACCAAGATCCCCGTAATCGCGCCCGGCCCCGCTACTACGAGGCCCGCCGGCCAAGAACCTCAGCGGCGCAGCGCGCTTCTGAAGGCGTCGGTGCTGACGGTGCTCGCGGTGTTGGTCGTGCTCGCTGTTGGGGTGTTCACCATTTTCCCGCGCATGGTCGCCGAGCGTCCGCCAAGTGCGCCGGCGACGGTGGAGTCCCCGGCTGTGCAAGCCAGGGCAAGCGGGCCGGATGAGCAGGCGCAGGCACAAGCCCAAGCCGAGAAACGAGCGGCGGAGGAAGCGCTTGGACGGCTCCTGCGCCGGCAGACCGAGCTCGAGGTCCAACAAGTCGCGGTTTGGGCTGATGAGGATTATGCCGCGGTAGGCGCCCAGGTGGAGCAAGCCGATGCGCTGTTCGCGCAAGCGCGCTTTGCGGAGGCGGAGACAGCTTACGACACGGCGGCGGCCGCCCTGGATGCGCTCGAGGCGAGCAAACCCGAGCGTCTGAACGCGGCGCTTGCATCGGGTGCGGAGGCGCTCCGGGTGGGCGACGGTGAGCGCGCGTCCGAGGCCTTTGCTATTGCGTTGAGCCTAGCCCCAGAGAACGCCGAGGCGCAGCGCGGCGCTGAACGCGCACTCGATATCGAGGTCGTGTTTGCCCACCTCGCCACGGCCCGCAAGCATGAGACAAAGGACGAGCTGGAGCTCGCCAGAGCCGAGTACGCCCAGGCGCTAGCGCTGGACTCGGAGGTGCTTGCCGCGGGCGAAGGTCTACAGCGGGTCACCGACGAAATCGAAACCCGGGAGTTTCGACGTAGCATGTCGGATGCGCTCGCCGGCATCGATGCTCAGAACTTCGAGGCGGCCCGCCGCGCCTTGGATGAAGCCGCCAGCATCCGTCCCAAGGCAATCGAGGTCGCCGACGCGAAACGACGTTTGAACAGAGCCTATGAGGCCGTGCAGATTCAACGCCGCCAGAGACGTGCGCGTGAATATGAGCAGTCCGAGCTTTGGGAGAAGGCGAACGGCGAGTACACGGCTGTGCTCGCCATCGACGACAGCTTGCCCTTTGCCCAACGCGGAGCCAGACGCACGGGTCAGCTCGCCGCTCTGCAAAAAGAGATGGACAAGTTTCTGCGAGAACCGAACCGCGCATACGACCCAAACGCCGTAAAGCATGTGCAGCGCTTGTTGGACGCAGCACAAGCACTGTCCCCGGCAGGCCCCACCCTAGCTGCGAGCACGCAGCGTCTGCAGGAGCTGCTGGACCTGGCCAAAACCCCCGTTACGGTTTCCCTGGCCTCGGATAATGAAACGCATGTGATTGTCTACAAAGTTGGGGAGCTCGGTCGCTTTACCGAGCGGAGCTTGACGCTGCGCCCCGGCAGCTATGTGGCAGTGGGCCGGCGGGTCGGTTACCGAGACGTGCGCGTCGCGATCAACGTGGTGCCCGGCGAGAGCCGAGGGCCGTTTGTCATACGATGCCAGGAACGGATTTGAAACGCGAAATCGTCATTGTGGACATACGCGGGAGCCGCAGCTGCACACTGGAGATGCTGCCTCTCAGCATCGGTGGTGAAGGTGCGGACATCGAGCTCGGCGAACAAGGGCTCGGAGAAGTATCCGCGTATATCGGGCATTGCGACGGCGCTGTATTCGTACAAGCGCAGAGCGAGTACTCGGAGCTAAGGCACAACCAAGACCGGGTGGACGGCTCACGGTGGTTGCGCGACGGTGACGTATTGACGGTTGGCGGGTCGACGCTTCGCTGCGAGATGCAGCTGAACCGTTTGTGTTTGCGTGCGATGCCAAAGACACCCGATCTGCAACCGCCAAACCAAGCGCCGCCACCATTGTCCGAACGCACTGTGGCGATTCGCGTTCAACCGACCGCCAAGGTTGCGCCACGAAAGCGCCGCTTGGTCACGGGCACGCTCTCATTGCTGTTCTGTGTCCTGGTCGTGGCGGCTCTGTTCGTCTTTGGTGCCACACCCGTATCCGTATCAGTCGAGCCAACCCCCGAGAGCGTTCGCTTCGACGGTCTGCTGCCAAGCGTAGAGCTGGGTGGTCGACGGCTCTTGTGGCCGGGCGAATATCGGCTGCAAGTGCAGCGTGAGGGCTACTACCCCATCGATGAGCAAATAGCCATCGCCTTTGGCGACCACGTGGAGCTGGGTTTTCTTTTGGAGAAGCTACCGGGTCTCGTGGCGGTCTCGTCGCAGCCGGCGGGCGCCCAGGTGCTTGTCGATGGCGAGCGCGTGGGGATCACCCCGCTCGAGGACCTCGAGCTCAGGGCCGGGTCGCATCGTGTGCTCATCCGCCGGGAACGCTATTTCGATACCGACGTCGAACTGGAGGTCGAGGGACTTGGCAAACGGCAAACGCTCGCGGTCGAACTCGTCGCCGCGTGGGCTGCCATCGCCATCAGCTCGTCGCCGCCTGGCGCGAGCATCATCGTGGACGAAGATGTGCACGGCGTAACGCCGGCTACGCTCGACTTGTTAGAAGGCACGCATACGGTGCGCTTATCGCTGGAAAAACACGAGGTGCTAGTGACCGAAGTCGATGTCGTTGCAAACGAGCCCCAGGACCTGCCCACGTTTACACTGACTCCCTCACCGGCCATTTTGACCATCGAGTCGGTACCGAGCGGAGCCAGCGTTCGCGTCGACCAGGTGTTTGGCGGCACGACGCCGCTCGAGATGGAGCTGGTACCCGACATGCCACATGCGGTCACGCTTTCGAAGAGCGGCTACGAGACGGCATCACGCACGGTGACACTCGAGCCTGCCGAGCGTAGCGTCTCGAAGCTCGAGCTGCGTCCACGCTATGGCACGGTGTTCTTGACCGTGCAGCCGGCCGATGCCGCGCTCGAAATCGATGGTAAACCGAGCGGTACGGCGACACGAAGACTGAGCTTGACCGCGCTGCCTCACCGACTGCGGTTGAGCAAGGACGGGTATGAGCCGCGCGAGCTTACGGTAACGCCGAGGGCAGACGCCAGCCAGGCAATCGAGATCACCCTGAACCCCCTGGTGCCCGTCGCCCCCGCGGTATCCCAGAAGGAGACCACGACCGTAGAAGGGCAAGTGCTGCGTCTGGTCAGGCCGAAAGGATTCATGATGGGTGCGTCACGACGCGAGGCGGGACGACGGTCGAACGAGTCGCTGCGGCTCATCGATCTCGAGCGTCCCTTCTTCATCGGTGTCAATGAGGTTACCAACGAGGAGTTTGGCCGCTTCAAGCTCGGGCACGTCTCCGGACAGCAGGGCGGTCAGACGCTTGGCGCGGCGACCCAACCGGTCGTGGCGGTGACCTGGGAGGAGGCCGTGCTGTACTTGAACTGGCTCAGTATACGAGAGGGCTTGCCACCCGCCTACGAGCAGCGCGGCGACGACTATGCGCTCGTGGAGCCACCCAATACCGGCTACCGGTTGCCGACTGAAGCCGAGTGGGCGTACGTCAGCCGTTTTGCCAATCGTTCATCAGCGGTCAAGTATCCGTGGGGCTCGACGTACCCACCGACCAGAAACGCGGGCAATTACGCTGATGTCTCGGCGCGCGGCGTTCTGGCCAACACCTTGCCCGACTACAACGACTCATTTCCGGTAAGCGCCCCGGTCGGAAAATTCCCACCCAACCCGCTTGGGATCCATGATCTGGGTGGTAACGTGGCAGAATGGACCCATGACTACTATGCCGTTTACCCCAACTCCCGGTCCAAGGCGGTAAAGGACCCGATCGGACCCGCAAGCGGCCAGCATCACGTGGTGCGCGGGTCGAGCTGGCGGCACGCGAGCATCAGCGAGCTACGGCTGAGCTACCGAGACTACAGCGAGAGTCAGCGCCCCGACCTTGGGTTTCGAATTGCGAGATACGCCGAGTAGATGAATCCACAAACCCTTTGTTCTCTAGTCTTTTTCTTTGTGCTTGCCCTGTCTGGCGCGGTCGCCGGCGCCGACGAGGCGCCCCCGACGGCACCCGAAGATGACGCTGCCGGGCGGGCGACAAAGGCCGGGGAGGAGCGCTCCACGCCCGAGGAAAGCAAGACCACAGGCCCTTACAAGCCTTTCGTGCCAAGCGAGAGTATTTCTGGTGATAGCTCCGTCGCCTTCCCGGTGGATATCTGAGGTGCGTACAGCATGAGAAAAGCCTTCCCCGTCGAGTTCGTCTACCAGGTTTTCTCGCTGTTTATCGCCGTCATACTCGTACATGCCGTCTATGTTGCGGTGGTGCGCCCAAACGCCGAAGTCTTCCTCGAGGAGCAGTACACGCTTACGCAAGCAAACCCCGACCATGTGCCCAAACGCTCCTTCTACGTCCTTATCCAGGACTACGAGCAAGAGGTCTGCTTTATATTGATGTTCTGGGCCTTCGCGATCATGGCGTATAAGGGGCTGGCGACACACCGCGACCGCCGTCTGCTTGAGCAAGACCTCGTGCTACTATCCGATGGCATACGCGTGTTACCCGAGGACACGTTAGAGCTCTCACGCAAGATCCAGGAGCTCCCGCACCAATTACAGCGTTCGCTCTTACCACGCGCCCTGATGACGGCGCTACAGCGTTTCGCCACGACGCGCAACATCCAGGATGTGGCCACCGCCGCACGGGATGTGTGCAACTCGGAGGCGGAACGCTTGGAATCGGAGCTCTCCATCATTCGCTACATTGCCTGGGCCATACCCTCTATCGGCTTTATCGGCACGGTACGTGGGATCGGGGACGCCCTATCGAAAGCGCATCAGGCGGTCGAGGGTGACATCACCGGGGTTACCGAGAGTCTTGGCGTGGCCTTCAACTCGACCTTCATCGCGTTGGTGATAAGCATCATCGTCATGTTCTTCGTTCACCAGTTGCAGCTCACGCAGGAACGCCTGGTGCTGGAGACGGAAACCTACTGTGACCAGCGGCTGATCCGTCATCTGCATACGAGCTGAGCCATGCGATGAGAGTCACGGCACTCGAGATCAACGACGCTGGCATCCTGGCTGTGCGTGGCGATGGCACCCGCTTCGATAGCCCGGGTTTTGCCCTGCTCGACGAGCGTGGCATTGTCGTGGGTCACGACGCCGAACGCCGCGCGCGTTTGCAGCCGCGGCTCATCAACCATCGATTCTGGGACCAACTAAGCACAGAGCTCATCCGCACACCGGCTCGGCTGACGGTGTCGTTCTCCGATCTCGTATCACTACACCTCGCGTCGATTTGGCAGCAGCTTTCGAGTGACACCGACCAGCTTATCCTGGCGGTGCCCGGCTGCTACTCCACCGCCCAGCTCGGTTTGTTGCTCGGCATCTCGCAGCAGCTCGGGATCCCGGTCGGCGGCGTGGTCGAAAGCGGCGTTGCGGCCACGCACGCCGATGCCGGCTCGCGCAGGTGCTACCTGGACATACAGCTTCACAAGTTGACTCTAACGACTTTCGATTCCGCCGGAGCATCGCAGCCTTGTCGCAGCCGGGCGGTCGAGGACTGCGGATTGATGGCTCTTTATGAACGGTGGCAGCGGTTGATCCGCGACGAGTTCATACGTGCAACGCGCTTCGACCCGCTGTACTCGGCGCAATCCGAGCAAGCACTGTTCGACCTGCTGCCCCGGTGGCTATCCGAGCTTGGCGAGCACGCACCGCTCGAGATGGCACTGGAGGGCCCGGATGGTCGCTTCCATAGCATCGGGTTCGCACGCGAGCAGCTCATCTCGGTCGTCGCAGACATCTACGAGCGGGTCAATACGCTCGTCGCCGAGTGCACGCGTGAAGGCGTCACGCACGTGGTGCTCTCACACCGACTCGGCGGTCTGCCGGGCGTTTGCCAGGCGATTGATGGTGCGGCAAACAGTATCCGCGTGCTTGCGCCCGGCAGCGCCGCACAGGGCGCGCTGGACCAAGCGGACGCGATTCTATACAACGGCCCGACCACCTTTACCGACCACTTGCCGAGCACGACTTCGCGGCGGGGTCCGGCTACGCAAACACCGGAGCGGCCGACGCATCTGCTCTATGGTGGCTTTGCCTATCCGCTTAGGACCAACACAAAGAACGCCTTAAGACTCGCAAATGGGGACCGGCTCTCGATTCTGTATGAAGACGGCGTCGCGGACAGCCATTGTGTGCTTGGCGTCACCGCCGAGCACGTGACGATTTTCAATCAAGCGTCGTCACCTGTCTACCTCAATGGCACGAGCGTTAGCAAACCAACCCGTCTGAACATCGGTGATACCTTGACCTTCGAGGACATACCCTCGGAGCTCAGGCTCATTGCGGTGATGGAAGAGCCATGAAACGCAGACAGATCAGCGTATTTGGTTTGTCTTTTCTCGACGTCATGTTCTGCGGCTTTGGCTCGGTCATCCTTCTCGTGATGGTGGTCAACGCCGACGCCATCGAACGACGCAAAGAGGTCCACAAGAATCTGAGGGGCGAGGTCCAGCGTCTGGAGCGTGAAGTGCTGGAAGGCGAGCAATATCTCGCCTATGTGAGCGAGACGCTGGATACGACCCGACGCGAGCACTCGCGCGTCGAAACCCAAGCCACCGAGGTCAGCAGAGAAATCGAAAGAGTGCGGCTGGCGCTTGCGGACAGCACCGAAGATGCAAGCACGCGGGCGGCGACGGTGGAAACGCTAAAGTCGACGCTAAAGGCGATGGAAGAGCAAACGGCCGCGCTCGCCGCGCAGCAGTCTACCGAGCTCGAGCGAGGCACGAGCGTCCGTAGCTTTGTGGGTAGCGGCGACCGTCAGTACTTGACCGGGTTGAAGATGGGCGGCTCACGCATATTGATACTGCTCGACGCTTCGGCCAGCATGCTGGACGAGACTATCGTCAATGTGATCCGCCGCCGCAACCTCCCGGAGGCGGACCGCCGCGCATCGCAAAAGTGGCGCCAAGCCTTGGCAACGGTCGAGTGGCTGGTCAGCAACCTTCCACCCACGAGTGAAGTACAGATCTTCACCTTTAACACCGTGTTATCCGAGGCCCTTGCCGGCACATCTCCGCGGTGGCTTCAGGCAAGCGACCGTGAAACTTTAAACAAGGCGGTCGACGCGCTATATAAGGTAGTTCCACAGGGTGGCACCAGTCTTCACCGCGCGTTCGCGGCGGTTTCCTCGCTCAGCTCCAAGCCCGACAACATTTTCCTGCTCACCGACGGTCTCCCGACCCAAGGTGCCAAAGCACCGTCGTCGAACAAAGTCTCGGGCAAGCAGCGACTGCGTCATTTCGAGCGGGCGGTTGCAAGCCTGCCGGCAAAGGTGCCGGTAAACATTATCTTGTTCCCGATGGAGGGCGACCCGCTGGCGGCGAGCGCGTTTTGGAAGCTAGCGGTGCTCACCCGTGGCTCCTTTGTCGCCCCCGCACGCGATTGGCCATAGATGCGTAGGCGACGCCCCATAGAAGTCTTCAACCTGTCGTTTCTCGACGTCGTATGTTGCGGTTTCGGCGCTATCATCTTGTTGTTCGTGCTATCCAAGAAAGCGGAGCCCGTGGTGATCGAGGCTATCAGGGAAGACCTAAGCGGTATCGTGGCGGACCTGGAGTCGCGGATTTACGAGATGCGCGGTGAGGCCACCATCATCACTCAGGCCGTGTCCAAAGCGGAGCAAGAGCTCTCGGCCGCCGAGCGTACGCTGACTCAACTGCAGCAAACACTCTCCGCCGAGCAAACGCGGCTCCAGGCCGTAGAGGACACGCAACGCGTCAACGCGGTTATCGAGGGCAAGCTCGCCCTAGCCCAGCAGGAGCTTAGCGAGGAGATGCAGCGTTTACTTGGCAACACATTCCGCCGACCTGTATCGGATGCAACCATCGGCGGTGTCCCGGTAGATAGTGAGTACATCATTTTTATCATCGACACCTCCGGGAGCATGTTCAACTATGGCTGGGCCTTGGTGCAGAAGAAGGTCGCGGAGACGCTGGATATCTACCCCAACGTCAAAGGCATACAGGTGATGAACGATATGGGCGACTACATGTTCACCCAGTATGCCGGGCGCTGGATACCCGACACACCCGCGCGGCGCAAATCCATCCTCAGTCGGCTCAGAAGCTGGAACCCGTTTAGCAACAGCAGCCCGGTGGAAGGCATTACGCGCGCCATCAACACCTTTTACGCCCCCGACAAGAAAATCAGTCTCTACGTGTTTGGCGATGAGTTCTCGACGGGCTCCATCGAAGACGTCGTGACCACGGTCGACCGGCTCAACAAAGCCGATGCGGCGGGAAATCGCCGAGTACGCATCCACACCGTCGGTTTCCCCGTGCAGTTTGGCGGGTTGGGCGGTACCGACATCACCGGTATACGCTTCGCCGCCCTGATGCGAGCCCTGAGCGAGCGCAACGACGGCACCTTCGTCGGGCTCAACAGCTTTCAACCCTAGAGAATTTCGAGGACACGAAATTCTCTAGGCGCGACAACCCGTAAAGTCTGAGACGACGCGTTTTTCCGCCGCCCGGACAAATGTATTGGAGTGGCGGTCGCGTTCGAAGACCGTGACCTCGCTACCCGATGGGTCTCCGGCTTCGATCTGCACCCGCATCAAAACCGAGTCCACCAAAAAGAAGGTGCGCGGCATACCGGTACCGGACGCGACGCTCATCTCGCGCTCACCATCACCGGCGACTCGGTAGCCATATCCCCCAAGGCACTCCTCCAGCATGTTGAATACGAGTCTATAGGTGCTCGCGGTGTCATGCGGCGAGTGGAAACTTCTCTCCAGAGGAAAAGTGCCTTGGCGGTCTCGTTGGTTTAAGTAAACCGAACCGCATCCGGTCGCGCTGGTCAGCAACAACCATGCAAGGAGCGTACTTGCGATGGAACGTTGCACGACGCGGATGCGATGGGCGCGCCGCCCGGAGCTTGCTATGCTTGCGCACATGCTCGTGTTCAAGCGCACGCTGCTTGTTTGCTGCATCCTCGTCGTTGTCGTGTGCATCGGCATCTACACCCTGCTACGTCAAAGTCTACCAACGCTCGATGGTAACCTGAGGTTTCCCGGTCTGCATGCCGATGTTTCCGTGGAGCGCGATGCGTTCGGTATCGTGACCTTGCGCGGCGGCTCGCGCGTGGACCTCGCGCGCGCCACCGGGTTTGTCCATGCGCAAGACCGCTTCTTTCAAATGGACTTGACACGGCGCGCGGGCGCGGGCGAGCTGGCTGCGCTGGTCGGCTCGGCGGCTATCGGGGTCGACAAGGAGCGGCGCGTCCACCGCTTCAGAGAAACCGCTAGGCAGACGCTAAACCGCGCGCCACCCCATATACGCGAGCTCCTTGCCGCCTATACCGACGGCGTCAACACAGGGCTCGCGGCGTTGCGCGCGCGCCCCTTCGAGTACTTGCTGCTTGGCCAAGGTCCAGAACCCTGGAGACCGGAAGATACGTATCTGGTCATCTACGCCATGTACTTTCAGCTTCATTCGACGACCCTGGGGCGCGAGCGTCGGCTCGCGTTGATGCACGAGTGCTTACCAGATGCGATGTTTGCTTTCTTGACACAGCCTGGCACGGAATGGGATGCACCACTGGAGGGCAAACCCGTGTCGCCCGCGCCGGTGCCGCCCTCCGAGGAATTTGATGCGCGTGCGTTACCGCACCGGCCCGTCTTGGCAACCGCGCGAGCGGCCGAAGAGATGCCAGATTATGGCAGCAACAGCTGGGCAGTATCGGGCACACGCGCTACCGGCGAAGGCGCGGTCGTTGCGAACGACATGCACCTGGGTCTGGGTGTGCCAAACGTATGGTACAGGCTGCGCTTGCTTGTCGATTCGCCGGTACGGCAGGCGGACTTGGACGTTTCCGGGCTGAGCTTGCCCGGTACTCCCGCCATTGTTGCAGGGAGCAATGGACACATAGCTTGGGGTCTTACCAACCGCCGCGGTGATTGGGGCGACCTGGTACTGATCGACGTGGACCCCGACAACCCCGACCGCTACCTGACCCCCGAGGGCTACGAAGACTTCCAAGAGCATGTGGAAATAATCGAGGTCAAAGGGAGTGAGCCGGTCTCGCTCACGGTACGCCAGACGCGGTGGGGACCCGTGATTGACACCGATCACCGTGACCGACCACGCGCCTTTCGCTGGTTGGCCCACTTGCCGGAAGGTACAAACCTAGGGTTGATGGGTCTCGAGACGGCTAAAGATGTCGACCAGGCGCTTTCGTTGACCCCCAGCATAGGGATTCCACCACAGAATCTGGTCGTCGGTGACCGCGCGGGCAATATCGGATGGTCCATTGCCGGGCGTATACCGCGCCGCTTCGGTTACGACTCCGCCATCGCCGTGTCCTGGTCCCGCGGCGACAAAGGTTGGGATGGGTGGCTCGAGCCGTCGGAGTATCCACGCATCGCCAACCCGGACTCAGGGCTGATTTGGACAGCCAACGCCCGCGTGCTGGCCCTAAGACGTGCCCGCAAGCTGAGCGCGAACGCCTTCGCCTTGGGCGCTCGCGCCATGCAGATCCGGGATCAACTATCGCGGCTTCGTGATGCAACCCCCGGCAACATGCTGCCGATCCAGCTCGATGACCGGGCAAGGTTCTTGGAGCGCTGGCACGCGCTGCTCGTCGAATTGCTGACCCCTGAGACGGTCGCGAAACGTGCCCATCGACTCGAGCTGCGTGACGCGTTGAAGTCCTGGAACGGCAGAGCCTCCGTCGATTCGACCGCTTACAGGGTCGTGCGGACATTCCGCATGCTCGTGCACGATGCGGTGTTCTCGCATCTGACCCAGCGCTGCCTCGACTTCGACCCCGATTTCCGCTTCGCCGGTTTCCATCAGTCAGAAGGTGCGCTTTGGCAAGTCATCAGCTCGCGACCGATGCACCTACTCAGCTCCCACTACGCGGACTGGGACGCTCTGCTTCTTGCGGTTGCCGATGCAACCCACGAAAGCTTGCTACGCGCATGCGACGGCCAGCTCGCGAATTGCACTTGGGGCGCGGCGAACACGGTGCGGGTCGACCACCCGTTAACAAAGGCCTTACCCATTCTTGCACGCTGGTTGAACATGCCACCCCGGCCCTTGCCCGGGGACTTGGACGTTCCACGCGTGCAAAGACCGTCCTTTGGCGCCTCTCAACGTTTTGCGCTGTCGCCCGGTCATGAGCGCCAGGGCTATCTCCACATGCCCGCCGGACAAAGCGGGCATCCGCTCTCGCCCTTCTATGGTGCGGGACACGAGCAATGGGCCAGAGGGGAGGCGACCGGCTTTCTCCCCGGCCCCTCCCGATATCGTCTCGATTTGACCGCGGTCACAACTACGAAACCCTAGCACGCTTCTTGCATATCAATTCAAGGGTGACCGCTTCAAACTCGCGCGTCAGCGACTACAGTTGTAAGTGATGGTGGTCACAAATAAACGGTGAATGCGGTTGTGTTGAAGTGCATTACTGCTATTCCTATTTCATAGGGTGCTTTAGGCGCCGAAACCGCAGAGAGCTCTTTCGGTGCCGTATATCTGAATTTCTTTGTTGGTTGATACGCTATGCCAAGACTATTTCGAACACGACGTTCCTTTTTCGCAGCCTTCGGTCTTATTTCTGTTGCGCTGGTAGCTTTGCTCGGGTTCGGAAGCGCCCACCGCGTCGATACCGAGGCAATGCTGGACGTCTCGGTCTCCATTCGAACCATCTCATACGTACACATCGACAAGTTTGGCGACTCGGTCTGGGAATCAGGCTCTGGCTCGGGGTTTCTCGTAGACGCCGAACGTTGCTACGTATGGACCAACCACCACGTTATCGATGACGCCGCCATCGTCGAGGTGTTTCCACGTAATTGGAATCGCTCGGAAGGCATCCCGGCGACTGTGGTGAACTCGACGCCACGTGCCGACCTAGCCATCCTGCGTATGAACAGCTGCGAAGGTGTGTCAGAAGCCGTGCTTGGCGATTCGAGCCTGGCGAACCCGGGTGACGAAACCTACGCGGTTGGCAACCCACTTGGACGCAATCCCCATTCCATCAGCCGCGGCATCATCTCGCACACGGAACGTTATCTGCACGGAGCGAGCGCCTACTTGCAAACCGATGCGGCCATCAACCCGGGCAACTCCGGCGGTGCCTTGTTCAATCGCTACGGCGACGTCATTGGCATCAACACGGCCATCGCCTCGTCCAAGAGAGGCGCGACGGGCATCGGCTACGCGGTCCCTATCAATGTCGCCAAGGAGGTCGTCGAGGAGCTGCGCAAGGGTCCGCCAAGCTGGGGTGATGCCGGCATCGGCGACGTGATTAGCAGCCTGACCCCCGATGAAGCAGAGGTCTTTCGCGTCCCGGATGGTCACGGCGCGATTATCATCACCGCGGACCCAACCGAATCTCCGAGCGTTGGGATGCTGCTCGCCCACGATGTGATCTACAAGATCAACGGTGTGGGTGTTTCCGAGGCGGGACAGGCGATGCGGGTGATCAGCAGCTACCGGCCCGGAGACACAATCACATTCGACTTGATACGTGCGGGTGAACCGCTGACCCTGTCCTTGCCGCTTGGCGAGGGCTGGAAGAGAGACGCGGCGCCGGTCGCCGACTACTACGATGGTTACCTTGGCATGAGCCTGGAAATGTGGACCAGTCAAGAGGATGAGCGGGGACAGTTCGACAAGCCGGTCATCACCAAGGTGCAGAGCCTGGGGCCCGCACACAAGGCGAGCATCTCGAGCTCGCAACGCGGCATGGGCTTCAAGGGCCCGTTTCTAACGCCGTATCAAATCGACGTAAAGCTTGTCACGGGGGTGGTGTTCGCCGGTGAGTACCACTCCATCGAAGACATAGAAGACTTGGAAGATTTCGCCGCTATAGCCCACGAGGCACGGGCGCCCATGCTGCTCGAAATTGAGCTTTGGGCGCGTTCGAACCCGATGAACGCGGAGGCAAATCTGAAACGTGTCGACACGGCCTTTTTCCGAATCATGCCCGCCGCGACGACAGTGCCTGATAAAGCGGACTCGGATGCGACGGCCACCACGCTGTCGCCAAATCGCCCACCTCACTTCGACCAAGAAGTCGCCGCCCTGACGCGCTGAGTCTCGCATCAGGAGCGCTTTGCGTTGTCCTTAGCGAGAGAAGCGCATTGGCTGCTGCGCTTACAGTCACCCCTGGTTGACGCTATGATCAGCTAACACTCCAGGTTCCGGGATAGCATTCTCAGCCGGCCCTCGCCTACGCCGGGTAAACCACAGAACATGCGCACCATCATCGAGCCCTTCCGCATCAAAATGGTGGAACCGATCCGGATGACCACGCGCGCGCAGCGAGATAAATTGATAGCGCAAGCCGGATTCAACGTCTTTTTGCTCCGCGCACGCGATGTGCTCATCGATCTCTTGACTGACAGCGGTACTGGAGCCATGAGCGCCAACCAATGGGCCGGTGTGATGCGCGGCGATGAATCATATGCAGGCAGCGAAAGCTACTACCGCTTCGAGCTGGCGATAAAGGATATCTTTGGCTTCAAACACGTCATTCCAACGCACCAGGGTCGGGCCGCGGAGCGAATTTTGTTCAACACGATGTGCCGACCCGGGCAAATTGTTCCAAACAACACACACTTCGATACCACGCGCGCGAACATCGAGTATGTCGGCGCAACTGCCCTGGACTTGCCCTGCGCGGAGGCCTCGCGTGTCGACCAGCCAGCCCCATTCAAAGGCAACATCGACCTCGGCACCTTAGAGCAGACCATCGAGGCACACGGGTCTGACGCGATCCCGCTGGCCATGCTCACGGCCACAAACAATGCGGGCGGCGGACAACCGCTTTCGATGGAGAACGTGCGCAGCACTGCCGAGCTTTGCCACCGGCACGGGATTCCGCTATACATCGACGCCTGCCGGTTCGCAGAAAACGCGTATTTCATCCAGCAGCGCGAGGATGGATACGCAAGCTCGACGCTCATCGATATCGCGCGAGAGATGTTCTCCTACGCCGATGGCTGCACGATGTCCGCAAAGAAGGATGGGCTTGCGAACATCGGCGGTTTTCTGGCGACCAACGACGACGCTCTGGCGGCCCAGGAGCGGGACCTTCTGATTCTCACCGAAGGCTTCCCGACCTATGGGGGCATGGCGGGCCGTGACTTGGAAGCCATTGCCACGGGGCTCTACGAGGTCCTCGAGCCCGATTACCAGCACTACAGAATCACCTCTACGGCCTACCTCGGCAATAACATTGGTGCGGCGGGGGTACCTATAGTGCAACCGCCGGGCGGACATGCCATTTACATTGATGCGGCGCGGTTCTGCCCGCACATAGCGCCGTTGCAGTATCCCGGGATTGCCCTGGCGGTCGAGTTGTATAAAGAGGCAGGGATCCGCGCCGTGGAAATAGGCAGCGTGATGTTTGGCAGCATCGACCCCGACAGCGGCGAGCTTAGGGCGGCGGCCAAGGAACTGGTGCGCTTGGCGATACCGCGTCGCGTCTACACCCAGAGCCACATTGACTACGTGGTCGAAGCCTTGCTCAATGTTTACGCTGGACGCGAGAACTTGCGCGGGTACCGTATTGTCGAGGAGCCACCCTTTCTACGGCACTTCTCGGCGAGGTTCGAACCCCTCTAGCACGGCGTCTGCGTTCACCGTATCGTCCCGCTTTGTTGCAGCTGTACTCTGAGCGTTTCCACCCGCCGGCGGTTCGCACCCAGGTCTGAATACCCCGTCCGCGAGGCCGAACGCACCGCGATATGCTTGTCGGCACGGCGAAGCTCGACCTCCAGGTCATCGACGAACCCAAATAGCCGACTGCGGCACTGAGCGTGCACGTAGTCGCCCGAAGCGCTCACGATATCCGTCCTCGGGAGCGCTCGAATGGCGGCGACCACCGCGCCCCACGCGGCTTCCTCGGTGCCGGAAATCTCGAACGGCTTTACGTAGTGACCTTCGTCCGAGGCATCGCTGGACACGCAGTTTGGCGAGCTTGGGCACGGCTGGAAAGGCGTCAAGTGGACCTCCGTTGCGTCACGTCGGGTCGAATCGCATCCCGCTGCGAGCGCAAGCACCAACAGCGCCAGGCCAAAAGAAGAAGCGTTGAACCTTGACATCCCAAGCCTGGAACCCGCCCGATGCGCCAGGCGGCGAAAAATACAACCCTGCGCCCCGCAGCGCAAATATCGCCGCCGCCGGCCCGATACGGCTCCGGTGGAGTGAGTCTCACGCCAGGCATTGCATCCCATGACCGCATAGCTCTACCCTTTTGCCGCCCCCAAGCCACCCACCCTCCCAATACGCACGATGACGGCAAAGAGCGCCATCCAGATCCGAGACGCGAGTCAGAACAATCTGAAGGGCTTGAACCTGGACCTTCCCCTGCACGAGCTCATCGTCGTCACCGGGGTGAGCGGGTCGGGCAAGTCATCGCTGGCCTTTGACACCGTTTACTCGGAGGGTCAGCGCCGCTATGTCGAGACGTTCTCGCCATACGCCCGACAGTTTCTCGACCGTATGGACAAACCGGACGCCGGGAGAATTGACGGGATTCCACCGGCGATCGCCATTGACCAGACCAACCCCGTTCGCACCTCGCGCTCCACCGTGGGCACCATGACCGAGCTCAACGACCACATCAAGCTGCTCTACGCACGCGCCTCCAGGTTGTATTGCCGGGGTTGCGGGCGGCCGGTGCGCCGCGACTCCCCGGAGAGCATCTGCAACACGCTCTTTACGCGTGCGCACAGCATGCAAAGGAGCGACAAAGCCCCAAGCTGTCTCATCAGCTTTTCTATCGCAATCCCGAAGAACTTCTCCAAGCAAGAAGTCAAAGCGCTGCTTGCAAAACAAGGCTATACACGGATTCACAAGGAGCATCGCGCCGCCCTTGACGTAGTGCAGGACCGAGTGCGTTTGGAGCCGCGCAACCGGGACCGAATCGTCTCGGGGCTGGAGCAGGCTCTAAAGCGCGGCTCCGGGCGGGTTAGTGTACACACCTTGGAGGCCGAGCAAGCACAGGATCAGCTTCGATTCTCCACCGATTTTCACTGCCCGGACTGCGACCTCCACTACCGCGAGCCAACGCCCAGCCTGTTCTCGTTCAATTCACCGGTCGGCGCATGTGACAGTTGTCGCGGCTTTGGACGCGCCATGGGAATCGACTACGGCTTGGTCGTCCCCGACGAAGGCAAGACGCTGGCCGAGGGCGCCATAAAGCCCTGGCAGACCCAAAGCTATGCGGAGTGTCATCGCGACCTCCTGAGCTTCGCCAAACGCGCCGGTGTGCCGCTCGACTTGCCTTGGAAACGCCTTAGCAAGCGCCAGCGCAAGTGGGTCATCGACGGGGAAGGTGAGTGGGAAGACGACAAGTGGTACGGGGTGCGACGCTTTTTCGACTGGCTCGAGACAAAGAGCTACAAGATGCATATCCGCGTGCTGCTGTCGAAGTACCGAGGCTATGCAAGATGCCCCGAGTGCCACGGCGCAAGACTAAAGCCGGAGGCACTGTTGTGGCGTCTCGCAGACACGCCCAGGGAGATACACACGCCCGACCAGTGTTTCGTGCCCAATCGCTCGCAGCTCGGCAAGAAAGGTGTCACCACGTTGCCCGGGCTCACCGTGCACGACCTGATGCTGCTCCCAATGGATCGTTGTTACGCGTTCTTCAAAGGGCTCCAGTTACCCGCGCCGCTGGATGAAGCGACAAAACTCTTGCTCGATGAGATAAAGAGCCGGCTTCGCTACCTTGTCGAGGTCGGTCTAGGCTATTTGACGCTGGACCGGCAGTCGCGCACGTTGAGCGGCGGCGAAGTGCAGCGCATCAATCTCACCACGGCGCTTGGGACGTCCTTGGTCAACACGCTGTTTGTGCTCGATGAGCCCAGCATCGGGCTCCATGCGCGCGACATGGGGCGCATCATCGAGTTGCTGCATCGGTTGCGGGACGCGGGCAACTCGCTGCTGGTCGTCGAGCACGACGAGCTCATGATTCGTTCCGCCGACCGCGTTCTGGACCTTGGCCCGGGTCCGGGTGAGAAGGGCGGTGAGATAGTTTTCTTCGGGACGCCGCGCGAGCTGCTGCGCTCCAAGCGTTCACTGACGGCACAGTACTTGACTGGAAAGCGCGCGATCGCGTCCAAGCGTCGCGCGAGAGGCACGCCCAAGTCTTCGCGCGTCCTGAAGGTCGAGGGAGCCGCGGCAAACAACTTGAAGCATCTCGATGTGCAAATACCTTTGGGGCGGTTGGTATGCGTGGCGGGTGTTAGCGGCTCTGGCAAGTCCACCCTAGTCCACGATGTCTGCTACAAAGCGCTGTGCAAGCTCAAGGGAAAAGCATCGGAAACACCTGGACCCCATCGCCGCCTGCGTGGGCACACGCACATAGACGATGTCGTGCTGGTCGACCAAACCCCCATCGGGAAGACGACGCGCTCGAACCCGGCGAGCTATGTCGGCGCCTTGGACGGCATACGAAAGTTGTTCGCCAGAGAGCCTCTGTCCCGCGAGCGCGGCTATACCCCCGGCTCCTTTAGCTTCAACACGGGTACCGGTCGTTGTCCGAGCTGCGGGGGTAACGGCTTCGAGCACATCGAGATGCAGTTTTTGAGCGACGTGTATCTGCGCTGCCCCGATTGCGACGGCACACGCTACAGACCCGAGTTGCTCGAGGTAAAACTGGTCTCCGAGGAGATGGGCGCACGCTCCATTGCCGATGTGCTCAGCATGACCGTGACGCAAGCCGTGCAGTTCTTTGCGTCGACGCCAGAGATCTCGAACGCGCTCGGGCCGCTCGTCTCCGTGGGGCTGCAATACCTCAAGCTGGGCCAGCCGGTGCCGACCTTGAGCGGCGGCGAAGCGCAGCGGCTAAAGCTTGCCGGTCATCTCGCAAAAGGTCGCAACCGGCGCATGCAAACAGGGACCACGCTTTTTTTGTTTGATGAACCCACGACGGGGCTTCACTTCGACGATGTCGCCGTCCTGCTGGGCGCGTTCGAGCAACTACTCGAGGAGGGTCACTCGCTGGTCGTGATCGAACACAATCTGGATGTGGTCGGTGCGGCGGACTGGGTCGTCGAGCTCGGTCCCGAAGGCGGTGAGCGTGGGGGCGAGCTGGTCTACGCGGGACCACCGGAGGCAATGGAGCGTTGTAAGCAAAGCCACACGGGTCGCGCCCTGCGGGCCCAGCGTTTGGGCAAGCGTGCCGCGCCGGCCCGCCCGTCAAACGCTACGCCTCCAGCGGGCGAGGCCAATGGCACGATCCAAATCCGGCACGCACGCGAGCATAACCTCAAAGACATCGACCTACAGATCCCGCGAGAGCGCTTCACGGTGATCACGGGTGTGAGCGGCAGCGGCAAGAGCACGGTCGCCTTCGATATCTTGTTTGCGGAGGGTCAACGCCGTTATCTCGAGTCGCTAAACGCGTATGCGCGACAGTTTGTTCAACCCACTACGCGCCCCGACGTCGATGCAATACTCGGGATACCGCCAACCGTGGCGATCGAGCAACGTACGAGCCGTGGCGGCCGCAAGAGCACCGTCGCCACGCTTACCGAGATCTATCATTTTCTCCGGCTGCTGTTTGTAAAGCTGGGGACGCAATACTGTCCCGAGTGCGAGATCGAGATCAGCCCGCAAACACGCGACGCCATTGCCGCACAGATACTGCGCGAGCTGCGTGGGAAGCGCGTGGCGGTGCTGGCCCCGCTGGTGATCGCGCGCAAAGGCTATTACACCGAGCTGGCCAAGTGGGCTGCGGCAAAAGGGTTCGCAAAGCTCAGGGTCGACGGTGAGTATTTGCCAACCGACGCGTGGCCGAGGCTGGATCGTTTCAAGGAACACGACATCGACCTTCCGGTAGGTATCGTAGACGTTGCGGCAAAGTCGGAGGCACAACTTGTACGACGACTCGACCGGGCACTGGAGCTCGGGCGTGGCGTCATCAAGTTGGCGCCGGAGACCGCACGCCGGTCAGCCGCCGATAGGATCTATTCCACCGAACGCGCTTGCCCGGGCTGCGAGCGTAGCTTCGCGCCGTTGGACCCACGTCTGTTTTCCTTCAACTCAAAGCATGGGTGGTGTGCTCGGTGCTTTGGCACCGGCGTCATCCTCGAAGGTTTCGAGGCGAGTCAAACGGGTGAAGAGCGTTGGTGGAACGAGGGCTTCGACGGCGCGGCACACACCTGCCCGGCGTGCAACGGCGAGCGTTTGCGACCGGAAGCGCTTTGCGTACGTTTCAAAAAACACAATATCAGCGAGGTAACCGCCCTTTCCGTTTCCCGCGCACTCACCTTTGTAAACAAGCTTCGACTCAACGCCCGTGAGCAAAGCGTGGCGCGAGACATCCTCTCTGAGCTTCGCAGCCGGGTTGAATTCCTCATACACGTGGGGTTGGGCTACCTGGCCCTGAGCCGCTCCGCTCCGACACTGAGCGGGGGCGAAGCACAGCGTATTCGTCTGGCAGCCCAGCTTGGCTCCAACCTGCGGGGCGTGTGTTACATACTGGACGAGCCGACGATCGGGCTGCACCCTCGGGACAATGCAATGCTGCTAGACACGCTGCATGACCTGCAGCGCAAGGGCAACAGCGTTGTGGTCGTGGAGCATGACGAGGAGACGATCCGCCGTGCAGACCACATCGTGGACCTCGGACCGGGCGGCGGAGTCGAGGGCGGGCGCGTCGTCGCCGCGGGACCCATACACGAGATCATGGGCAACCCGGCATCTGTCACCGGGCAGTTCCTGCGCAACCCCCTGCCCCACCCGCTTGCGCGGACGCGGAGCTCGGGCAACGGCGAGCTGAGCATCATCGGGGCCAACTTGCATAACTTGCGAGAGGTGGACGCGACCATACCCTTAGGCAAACTGGTCGTGGTCACGGGCGTAAGCGGTAGCGGCAAGAGCACGCTTGTCAGACACGTGCTCTACGAAAGCGTGCGCACCGGGCTGACCCGTCGTAGGCAACCTTCGGTGGCAGGTTGTGCCGTAGGCTGCACCGAAGTGCGCGGCATGGAAGCGATACGGCGTGTGCTAGAAGTTGACCAAACACCGATTGGCAAGACTCCGCGTTCGTGCCCAGCGACCTATATCGGTTTCTGGGATTACATCAGACGGCTGTTCGCCGAGACGACGGAGGCACGGATCCGCGGCTATGCGGCGAGTCGCTTCTCGTTCAACACGAAGGGCGGGCGTTGCGACGCCTGCGAAGGGCAAGGGCTAAAGAAGATCGAAATGAGCTTTCTGCCGGATGTCAAAGTCCTATGCGACGTCTGCGGGGGTGCGCGCTTCGGCGAGGAGACCTTGGCAGTTCAATTCAAGAACAAGAGCATCGGCGAGGTGCTCGGCATGAATGTGGACGAAGCGGTCGAGTTCTTCGCCGCACACCTGCCCGTAGCTCGCGCTTTGAGACTACTACGCGATGTCGGGCTCGGGTATTTGACCCTCGGTCAGGCGAGCCCCACGCTGAGCGGTGGCGAGGCGCAACGAATCAAGCTGGTCACCGAGCTCGCCAAGGCGACACCAAACCGACCACTGCCCCCGGGCCGGGAGCGTGCGCCAGAGAGCGCGCTGCAGGGGAGCTTGTACATCATGGACGAACCGACCATTGGCTTGCATATGGCCGACGTGCAACGTCTAATCGAAGTGCTGCACCGACTCGTGGATGCGGGAGCGACGATGGTGATCATCGAACACAATCTCGATGTGATTGCCGAAGCCGACTGGATCATTGACTTGGGGCCGGAAGGCGGAGACGGGGGTGGTCGAATCGTCGCCCAAGGTCCACCAACTCGGATTATAAGGGGAACGCGCCGCTCGCATACCGCGCGTTTCTTGAAGGACTTTCTGGCGCATCACGCGGCCCCGCGGCCGGTCCAAAACTAAACCGGGTTTTACACGACGAGCACGAATGTGTTCCCGGTGGCATCTCGACTACGCCACAAGCCGTCGATGCGTTCCTAAACAACCTGGCGAGCGTAGTGAAACGGGAGCCCGCTTCAGCGCGAGCATGCGGTGACCTCAGGGGAAAGGGAAAGAAGCTCTCGAGCCCCGCTGGATGCGGGGCTCGAGAGGAGAAAGCGGTAGATCAGCCTGCGACTTTGACCTGGGTGGCCTGGAGCCCTTTGGGGCCCTTCTGCACCTCGAAGCTCACGGTCTGGCCTTCGCTCAGACTCTTGAAGCCATCGCCAACAATCGCGGAGAAATGAACAAATACGTCTTCGCCCCCTTCCGAGGGTGAAATAAAGCCAAAGCCTTTGGAATCGTTAAACCACTTAACAGTACCAGTCGTCATCAAAAAATTACCTCTAATAAATCAGTGTATGAGTGTTGAATTGCAAAATCCTGGGAGGCAATTTACAGGAGACACCGGGAGGGAACTTCTGAAACGACCCTAGATAACATGCAACTAACGCCATAAGTGTAATCTATCGCTACGCCATTTGCGACGATCACTTCACGGTTTGAAAACCCCTCCACAAGCGTGCTGCAATCCTGCCCAAGCCCCCGGTGGCCACCTCCTCTCAGGCCCCGAGCGGCATCATCACCTGGCGCTGCAAAGGCACCATTCACCTCTGCTAAGATGTGGACGGGTGCCGCTTGGCGCCGACGGCCAAAGCAGCGTCGGGTCCGGAGGTCTACGAAGCGTAGCACAACCGGCACTTGGGTCGCTCTTTGACCTGATACGCGCTGTTAGACGGAGGCGTGGAGAGCATGGTCGATGTGATGTCAACGAGTGCGCTGCTAAATGCCAAGTCGGTCGCGGTCGTCGGCGCCAGCGACAAGCCCGGCAGCTTTGGCGGTCAGGTGGTGCGCAACCTCGTGGACTTTGGCTATGCCGGTGACATCTACCCGGTCAATCCACGTCTGAGCAGCCTATTCGACCTGCCCTGCTCGGCGAGTTTGGAATCGCTGCCAGAGCGTCCGGACTGCGCTGCGCTGGCCGTCTCAAACCAACACCTCATGGCGTTGTTGGCGCAAGCCGCCGCGCTCGGCATTCCTTCCGCCGTAGTCTTTGGCGACCCGACGGTCGGTGACGGCCGCGCCCCGGAGCTACAAAGCCAAATCACCGCGCTGGCAAAAAAGCAGGCAATCGCGGTTTGCGGGCCAAATGCCATGGGTGTTTACAATCTGCGCGAGAAGCTGGTGATCTCGGGCTACCCGGTCCGCCCCGGTTTGCCCATCGGTAAGGTTTCGCTCATCACGCACAGCGGTACCGTTTTCGATGCCATGTCACAGAACAATCGTGACGTCGGCTTCAACTACGTCATCTCGTGTGGCAACGAAGCAGTGCTCACCGCCGCCGATTATCTTTACGATGTGATTGCGGAGGTCGACGTCAACCCCGTACGCGTGCTCTCGACGGGTACGGTGGCGCTCGATGCACTCATTGTCCCGAAGGGCGCTGAAGCCGCCAAGAGCGGCGGGGAACATGGACCCAACACCTGAGTTCCTGCTCACCCAGGAAATCGTCAAGGCAGCGCGGGCCAAGCTCACCAGGGATATCTGGGACTATTTGATGGGCGGTGCCGAGACAGAAACCACGTTGCGGCGCAACCGCCAAGCCATCGACTCTATCGCCTTTAGACCCCGCGTGCTGCGCGACGTGTCCAGCGTGGATTGCGGTTCGAAGCTGTTGGGACACAAACAACGCATACCCGTGTTTCTCGCACCCATAGGCTCGCTGCAGGACCTGCATCCGGGTGGTGGAGCGAGCGCCGCACGCGCGGCCGGCCGCTTTGGGATTCTGAGCATGCACAGCGTCGTTACCGAGCCATCGCTAGAGGACATCGCTGCCGCCGGCACGAGCCCGAAGGTCTATCAGCTCTACATACAAGGAGACGAGGATTGGTTGGATGCGCAGCTAGCGCGTATCGTCGATGCGCAATACTGTGGTGTTTGCATCACGGTGGACCTGGACGCCTACGCCTGCCGGGAACGTGACACGGCAAAGCGTTTTGTCACCACATCACGCAAGCGCGGCTGGGCCCACGAGTATCAGGCACGGTTTTGTTGGGAAGATGTCGCGCGAATAAGGCAGAGCCTGAACCTTCCTTTGATCCTAAAGGGTGTTGCGACCGCGGCGGATGCCGCGCTTTGCTGCGCGCACGGGATAGATGCTGTCTACGTTTCCAATCACGGCGGCAGACAGCTCGACCATGGCCGCGGCACCTTGGAGATGCTCCCCGAGGTCGTTGCGGCGGTGGATGGACAAGCCTCGGTCTTGGTCGACGGCGGCTTCATGCGTGGTAGCGACATTGTCAAAGCACTGATTCTGGGTGCGGACGCCGTTGGTATTGGAAAGCTGCTCGGGCTCGCCATCGCCGCAGGCGGTGAGCAAGGCGTAATCCGCACGCTCGAGATTCTTGAGCGCGAGATACAAAGCTGTTTGGCGCTGCTCGGTGTAAGCAGACTCGACCAGCTCGAGACCTCCTTCTTGCGGGCGAGCGCACCCGCCGCGAGAGGGCAGCTAAGCAGCGCATTTCCGCTGCTGGACGAAGGCTATTAGGGGCATGTGCGCCGCACCGCTGGCCCGCCGAGATAGCGGCTCGGTCGCCGATGAGCTCGAACGCTTATCGGCGCTCATCGACAGCACGATGCTCACCGACCAACCAACGCTGCGTCAACGATGCAAACGCTTTTTGAAACGAATCGCACAGGGTAAACCTGCGCGGGGCTTCAAACAGTTTGCCATCGATGTAGAGGCATCGTTTCTACGCAGCGAGCAACGTGCCGCACGTTTGCCCGTGCCAACGTTTGATGACGAACTGCCCATCAGCGCCCACCGCGAGGATATCAAGCGTCTGGTCGAACGCCATCAGGTCATCATCGTCTGCGGCGATACCGGCTCGGGGAAGAGCACCCAGCTTCCAAAGATTTGTCTTGCCGCGAGACGCGGCGTCCCGGCATTCATCGGACACACGCAGCCCCGGCGTATCGCCGCGCGCAGTCTCGCCAGCCGCATTGCCAAAGAGCTCGACTCTCCGCTCGGGGAGCACGTAGGGTACAAGATTCGTTTTCAGGACCGTGTGGCGGACCATAGCTATATCAAGCTGCTTACCGACGGGATGCTGCTAAGCGAGATGAGCCGTGACCGATGCTTGCGACAGTACGACACGCTAATCATCGACGAAGCACACGAGCGAAGCCTGAACATCGACCTACTGCTCGGCACGCTAAAGCAATTGCTGCCGCAACGACCCGAGCTCAAGCTGATTGTCACCTCCGCAACGATAAACACCGCGAAGCTGCAGGACTTTTTTGACGATGCGCCGCTGCTCGAGATCTCCGGGCGCGTTTATCCCGTGAGCATCAGTTATGTCGACCCGCAGGCGGCGGCGGATGTCGAGTTCGACCCGTGCCCGCAGGTCGTAGATGCCGTCGAGCATGTCGCCGGGGGCAAACACGGCGACGTGCTCGCGTTCTTGCCGGGTGAACGGGAGATCCGCGAGACAAGCGCACTGCTCGCAAAACGCATCGGTGCGAGTCTCGAAGTGTTACCGCTGTACGGGCGTTTGAGCAACGAGGCACAGGACCGCGTATTCGCTCCATCGCCCAATCAGAAGGCCATACTCGCGACCAATGTGGCCGAGACTTCGCTCACGGTGCCCAACATCGGCTATGTGATCGATACCGGGCTCGCCCGTGTCAGTCGCTATAGCTATCGCACAAAGCTGCAGCGTCTGCCTATAGAGAAAATCTCAAAAGCCTCCGCCACCCAGCGCTCGGGTCGATGTGGACGCACGGGCCCCGGAGAATGTATCCGACTTTATACCGAGGATGACTACGAGGGTCGCCCTGACTTCTGCGAGCCCGAGATCCAACGAACCAATCTCGCCGCCGTCATCCTGCGGATGAAACACCTGGGGCTTGGCGAGCTCGAACACTTCCCCTTTGTGGACGCCCCGGACACACGCTACATCGAGGACGGCATGCGTTTGTTGAGGGAACTCGACGCCCTAGACGAGCGAGGCATGCTGACACCGACGGGACGAAAGCTTGCGAGGCTCCCGGTCGACCCGCGCGTGGGACGGATGATTCTGGCCGCCAACAGCGAAGGGTGTTTGAGCGAAGTGCTGATTATCGCGGCCGCATTGAGTATCCAAGACCCTTTTGCGTCGCCCACGGCGAAGGCCAAAGCGGGCACATCCGAACGCGAGCCTTTCTTGGATGCACGGTCCGACTTCCTCGGCTATCTGAACTTCTGGCAGCACTTGAACGAGCGCGCGAAGCACGTGTCGCGAAACAAGCTCAAAGCGATATGCAGGGAACATCTGGTGTCTTGGCTGCGTGTTCTGGAATGGCGCAATGTGTATCAGCAGCTACGCGACCTCGCCAGGGATCTCGGTCTCAAAGAGAACAAGAAGACCGCGAGTTATGCACAGATTCACAGAGCCTTACTCGCCGGTTCCTTGGGTTTTATCGGCATGCTTGGCGATGAGAACACCTACACGGGACCACGCAACACGCGTTTCAAAATCTCACCGAGCTCGGCGCTCAGCGCTGGGCATTCAAAGTGGGTCATGGCTACGGAGATCGTCGAGACCCACCGCGTAGTGGCCTACAGGACGGCGCGCATCCGTCCCGAATGGATCGAGAAGTTCGCGCCCCCGCACCTGCTGCGAAAGCGCTACTTCGCCCCCTACTGGGACTCGAAAAAGGCGCGCGTGTTCGGCTACGAGCGCGTCAGCGTTTATGGCTTGGCCATCGTCGCGAAGCGCCGCGTGGCATATGACCGCGTCGACCCGCGCGAAGCCCATGCCATCTTCATCGCCGAGGCGCTGGTCGCGGGTAGGTACAAGAGCCACGGCGCCTTTCTCGAGCACAACAAGACCCTGGTTCGGGAGCTACGCGCCCAAGAGGAGAAGCTGCGCAGCACCGGTGTGCTGGTCGATGACGGCGAGCTTGCCCGTTTCTACGAGGAGCGCATTCCACCGGAGATAAGCAGCGGTGCTGCATTCGAGGCATGGCGCAAGACCGCCGAGCGTGACGACCCAAGCCGTCTTTATCTCTCGTCTTTGCAGATTCTTCGCGACGATGCGCCCACCATAGACGAGAGTGATTTTCCCGACGCTATGGAAGTCATTGGTCATCGTTTTCCGCTGCGCTACAAGTTCGACCCGGGTCATGACTTCGACGGTGTTACGGTGACCCTCCCGCTAGCCATTTTGAACCAGCTTCCCGAAGAAGCATTCGAGTGGCTGGTCCCCGGGCATCTGCCGGAGAAGGTCCTCGCACTCATCCGAACGCTGCCAAAATCCATCCGGCGTCAGTTCGTGCCGATACCCGAAACCGCGGGGCGCTGCGTGCAGCAGCTCAAGCTTCATAACGGCAGTCTAACCGGCCAGCTCGCTGAAATTCTCGAACCCTCGGGCGCGTCGATCACCGCCGACGTTTGGCATCCGGAGCGACTGAGCGCACACCTACGCATGAATTTCGAAGTCGTCGATGCCAACCTAAAGGTCATCGCGTACGGGCGCGACCTCGCTCGCTTGCGTGACCGCTACGGCGCCGTCGCAAAACGTGGTTTTGCACTGTGGCGCTCCACCGACATCGACCGCGACGACGTGACCACGTGGGACTTCGGCGAGCTTCCCGAGGTAACGGAGTTCTGGCACGGACCGATGCGGCTTCGGGGTTATCCCGCGCTCATCGACAGAAAAACCGGCGTCAGCATACGGCTGCTCGATACACTGCAAACGGCCCGACACAAGACCAGGGATGGCATAAAGCGCTTGTTCATGCTGCGTCTGGGCCGCGAGCTAAAACGGCTTCGCCGCGACCTGCCGGGCATACAGGCGCTCGGGTTGCTGTACGCGTCGTTGGGTAACAAGGAAAGCAGCGTCCAGGTCAGGGAGCGGCAAATGGGTGGAAAAGACGAGCTCGCGCAGGCGATCGTCCAGGCCGCATTCGCGCACTGTTTGCTCGAGGGTCTGGACGAGATAAGAACCCGGGATGCGTTCGAGCAGCGGGTAGCGACCGGTTCGGCCTGTTTAGGCCCAACCACGCGCGAGCTCTGCGCGCTGCTCGATGACATTTTGTCTCTACACCATCAGGTCGCAATGCAATACCGTGCGCTGACCCAACGAAGCGGCTGGGAAGACAGTATCCAGGACGTCGGTTCGCAGCTCTCGCATCTGGTCTACCGAGGTTTTATCGCCGCCGTGGCCTATGGCCAGCTCGAGGCGTACCCGCGCTACCTGCAAGCGCTACGACGGCGACTGGAGAAGATCGATACCGCACCGGCAAAGGAGAGAAAGCGTTTGCGTCGCATCGCTCCGCTATGGCAAAGCTATCTCGCACAACACGCGGCGAGCGACGCTCCCCGGCAAGCGCAGCTCGAGCCAGTGCGATGGATGATAGAAGAGCTCCGGGTCGCCATATTCGCCCAAGAGCTTGGAGCGTCGGGGGCCGCGTCGGTGCAGAGCATCGAATCCGCGCTGCGTGGCGAATCGCCGTGAGCTGTAACGCGCGCATGACATCGGAGCGCGTACCGGCCTTCGGCTGAGTCTCCGGCAGCCTCACGGTTCGCGGACAATATCGAATGAGCGACGAGTCGCGGTTTGTTCCCGGCGCTGTGCGAACCAGACCGGCATCGAACTCTTTCTTGTTCTCATTCGCCACGGGGCATCTAGCGAACGACTGGGCGCCGGCGGCGGTCTGGCTGCTCGCGCCCGCGGTCGCCATCGCCTTCGACTTGTCGCCCGCAGAGCTTGGGTTGTTGTTGACCATCCACAGCGTCGGGGCCGCGCTCGCCTATGTGCCCGCCGGCCTGCTCGCCGACCGGGTATCCAACCGGGGGCGTCTGCTCGTGTATACCTTCTGGTGGGTGGCAGCGGGCTACGTATTGGCCTCCTTTGCCAGCGACTTCTGGACGCTCGCCATCCTGCTTGCGATTGCCGGGATGGGCGATGCCGCCTGGCACCCTATAGCGACGGGTGTTCTGGTTCAGCAGTCCCCGAAGCGACGCGCCCACGCGCTTGGCGTGCATGCCATGGGCGGTACGCTGGCCGAGGTGCTGGCGCCGCTGAGCGTGGGCTACTTGCTGGCTTTTGTGGATTGGCAAACGGCGCTTCGCCTATCTGTTACGCCGCCCGTGCTCATGGGTATTGCCTTTGTCTTCGTTGCCCGCCGCATTCCCGTCTCGCCACAGCGCGGCATCACACGAACCGACCTCGCTTCACTTTGGCGGGTCTGGCGCCACCCAACCGGTCTGCGTATGGTGGCAATGATCAGCACGTACAACATGGCGCTCATGGGTCTGTTGAGCATGACCCCGTTGTTTCTACAACGAGAGCACGGGTACTCGACCTTCGCCGCGGGTGTGGTCTTCTCGGTGATGCTGTTGGTGGGCGCGCTTGTGCAGCCGGTCGTCGGGCGGTTCTCCGACCGTGTCGGCCGCAAACCTGTGGTGGTCTTTGGGGCCGCCGCTGCGGCGGTCACCACGTTTGTTGCATTCGCGGTTTCGAAGCACGCGATCGCGGTGGTACCCGCGTTGGTGGTCAGCACGGCGCTCTTGGTCGGGATACGCGCCGCAATACTGGCGGCGGCGGTGGAGTTCGTCGGCCAGCGAGAGTCGACCACACTGGGGCTGGTGTTTGCGCTAATGGATGGCGTCGGGGCACTCGGTGCCCTGCTGGCGGGGCTTGTGGGGAGCGTTTCCTTGCACTATGTGTTCCCGCTTGCGGGTGCGCTTGCAATCTGCGCCCTAGCCGTCGCCACGCAGATGCGGTTCCTGGCATCAGGGAGCGCTGCGCACCCGGGCGCAGCCGCGCAATGACCCTGACTGGCGTTTTTCGACAAGGCAATGCGGGAGGAGCAAGGCGTGTACCGTGACTCAAAGACCTTCGATGTGATCGTAGAAGGCGGCGACGTGATCGACGGCACCGGCACACCGCGCTACAGAGCCGATGTTGGGACGCGCGGCGCGCGTGTTGCCGTCATCGGCGAGCTATCCCATAAGCAGGCGCACCGCCGGGTGGATGCGCATGGAAAGGTCGTCAGCCCCGGCTTCATAGACGCACATACACACGATGACCGCGCCTTGCTTTCGCAGCCGGACATGACGCCCAAGGCCAGCCAAGGCGTAACCACCGTTATCACCGGCAACTGCGGTGTGAGTCTTGCGCCGCTCGTGTGCGAGAATCCACCGCCCCCGCTCAACCTGCTCGGTGGTGAGGAGTGGTATCGCTTCAACAGCGTTGACGACTATGTGACGACCTTGCGCGACGCACCGGCCGCGCTGAACTCGGCCATGCTGGTGGGTCATTCCACATTACGAACGGCAACCATGGAGGACTTGTCGCGCCCCGCTACGCGGCGCGAGATCGAGCACATGGGTGAGTTGCTCGATGAGGGCTTGGGCGCCGGTTGCATCGGTCTCAGCTTGGGTCTGGACTACCCGACGGCAAGCGCGGCACCAACGAGCGAGGTGACGACCCTCGCACGACACTTGCCCGCTCACGGCGGGATTTGCACGGTGCATATGCGAAGCGAGGAGGAGCAGGTGTTGGAGGCCATAGAGGAAACCTTGGAGGTCGGCCGAGACGCCGACGTGCCCATGGTTATCTCGCATTTCAAAGTGGCGGGCCGGAAGAATTGGGGACGCACGAAGCAGACGCTTGCACGCGTCGCCGCGGCCCAGCAGCAGCAGCGGGTCGACTTCGACGTGTATCCCTATGTGGCCAGCTCCACCGTCTTGATGTCAACGTTCGCCGAGAGCTCGGAACGGGTCTTGGTCGCGTGGTCGGAGCCGCATCCCGAGCTCGCCGGAAAAGAGCTGGAGGACATACGCAGTCGCTGGGGCTGCACAACCGAGCAGGCCATCGACCGGCTCAGCCCCGCCGGCGGGATCTATTACCAAATGGACGAGGACGACCTGCAGCGCGTGCTGCGCTTTCCAAAGGCGATGATCGGCTCCGACGGGCTGCCCCACGATGTCTTCCCGCACCCACGGCTGTGGGGGAGCTTTCCACGCGTGCTGGGTTACTACGCCCGCGAGCTCGGCCTGTTTTCGATGGAGGAGGCGGTGCACCGCATGACAGGGGTGACCGCATCCGTCTTCAAGCTCCGCGACCGGGGCGTCCTGCGCGAAGGCGCCTTCGCCGACCTCGTGGTTTTCGACCCCGAGACGGTCATCGACACGGCGGACTTCGAGATGCCAAAGCGCTGTGCACGCGGCATCGATACCGTGATGGTCAACGGTGCGCCTGTTTGGCACCAAGGTGAAGCCACCAGGGCGCGACCGGGTCGATTCCTGGCGGCATCCAGTCACGGATGAGCTCTGAGCCTTCGTGCGAGACGCACCGAGCTAGGCTCGGTTCACAAAAATTGGACCCCGCCCCTTTTCTGCGCGTATATTCTCGCCGCTCGTGAGAGAAAAGCCTCTGGAACACACCACTTACACGCCCATCTGACCATGGCTGAAAGCGCTCATCCCTTTGTTCAAAGCAGCACTGCGGTGCCCTTGTTCCCCACGCTGGTGTCGCGCGCCACGTTGCGAGAAGAGGTTTGTCAGAAAACGACCGCGCGGCCAAAGCCGCGCAAAGTAGACTGGCAGCCCGCGGACTTCGGTAGTCCAATACGCGCTTCTTTTGATTAGGGGCTCTCGATGTCGGACCCGGTCTGCACACGTATGAAAGCCGTCTTGCTTACCGCGCACGGTGGGTTGGATGTGTTGAGCTATCGTGAAGACATCGCCGTTCCTGAACCCGGGCCCGACGACGTCCTGATCCGGGTTGGCGCCTGCGGCGTTAACAACACCGACATCAACACCCGCACCGCCTGGTACCACCCCGACGTCACGACGGGCAACACCGAGGAGAGCGTGGTCGGCGGTTTCCCACAAGTCACGGCGGATACGGCGACCTGGGGCGGCCAATCGGTCACGCTACCACGCATCCAGGGTGCGGACATTGCCGGAAAGGTCGTCAGCGTCGGCGAGAATGTGCCCGAAGCACGGGTCGGCGAGCGTGTGCTGGTCGACCCATGGCTGCGTGCACCGGGGCATCCCGAAGACTTAGACGGGGTCCGTTTTGTCGGCAGCGAGGTCGACGGTGGATTCACGCAATACGTGACAATTCCAAGCTCGAACGCACTCGTGGTCCACAGCACGCTTAGCGACGCGGAGCTTGCCACCTTTCCCTGCTCGTATGTGACGGCCGAGAACATGCTCGACCGTATAGCGCTAGCGGCCGAAGAGACCATTCTGGTCACGGGTGCCTCCGGTGGTGTGGGCTCCGCGCTGGTCCAGCTCGCCCAGCGGCGCAGCGCCCGGGTGATCGCCATGGCTAGCAAGCACAAAGAGGAGTCGTTGCGTGAGCTTGGGGCTGAGTTCTTCTTGGACCGAGACGAACGCGAGCTGCCAACGGCGGTCAGCAACCTCACCGGTCGGTCAACCGTCGATGTGGTCGCCGATGTGGTCGGCGGGGATGTGTTTCCCGAATTGCTGAGCACGCTGCGCCGCGGCGGGCGCTATGTGTGCTCCGGGGCCATTGCCGGGCCGATCGTGCCGCTGGACCTTCGCCCCTTTTATCTTAGGGACCTCGCCCTTCATGGCGCGACGGTCACCGCACTCCACGTATTTCCCGGCCTCATACGCTATATCGAGGCGGGTGAGATCCAACCCTTGCTCGCCAAGACCTACCCCTTGAGCGAGATAAGGGACGCGCAAACCGACTTTATGCAAAAGAAGCACGTCGGCAAGCTCGTGCTCATCCCACCGAAAAATTGACAGGGCCGAACCGGCAGAGCGCACCGCCCGTGCTGTGCTCGCACACCGATCTCCAGTATATTGCTCGCTACCCCTAACCGGGTGCGATGCGGAGCAGGCGGTTGTCGTACTCCGCCCTTTCTCACGACCCACCGACGAGGCACTGCCGGCCTCGCTCACGGGTGTCAATAGGAGACGGTTGATGGCTAGAGCATCTGCGCGCCACATCTTGGTGGAAACCGAAGAGGCTTGCGAAAGTCTAAAGAACGAGATCGAGACCGGCGCGGATTTTGCCGCGTTAGCCGGTGAGCACTCGAAATGCCCGTCGGGCAAACAAGGCGGCGACCTCGGCGAGTTCGGGCCCGGGCAAATGGTGCCGGAATTTGACAAGGTGGTGTTCAGCGGCGAGGTGGGTAAGGTACACGGCCCCATCAAAACACAATTTGGTTATCACTTGGTCGAGGTGACAAACCGCACCGAGTAGCTCTCCCAGAAGACCGCATATTGCCCAAGACGCACCCGGTTTGCGTCGTGCTCCGGGCGCTGACGCAGTGTGCGGGCTAGCGGGTGCGACGCCACGCGACTGTCGCACCATGTGCTAAACATCGCTAAGCCCATCGATTCGCATAAGCTTAGCGATCGGTGGGCTCGACCTCGCACTCCCGTGTGTGCTCAACCAGGCCTTCGACGTTGACATCCTCCATGCGCACGTCGAAGCCCCATAGCCGGCCCAGATGCTTTAGCACCTCGTCGGCGGAGTTATCGAGCGGACGACGCCCGTGTAGCGTATGGCGCAGCGTCAACGAGCGGTCGCCGCGTCGGTCTGCCTTATAAACCTGTATGTTGGGTTGCAAGTTGCCGAGATTGTACTGCTCGGCAAGCGCCTTACGGAGTTGGCGATACCCGTGCTCATCGTGGATAGCCGTGATCTCGAGGGCATTGCGCTGGTCGTCGTCAAGCACGCTAAAGAGCTTCAAATCACGAATCAGCTTTGGCGATAAGTACTGCAAGATAAAGCTCTCGTCCTTGAAATTCCGCATCGCAAAATCCAAGGCCATGAGCCAATCGCTACCGGCGATCTCCGCAAACCAGTGGCGGTCCTCGTCGGTCGGCTCCTCGCAGATGCGGCGGATGTCGCTCATCATCGCAAACCCTAAGGTATAGGGGTTGAGCCCGCTGTAGTGAGGGCTGTCAAACGACGGCTGGTAAAGCACATTGGTGTGGGCCTGCAAGAACTCAATCATAGATCCGTCGGTGAGCAGACCTTTCTCGTAGAGCTGGTTGAGGATGGTGTAATGCCAAAAGCACGCCCAGCCCTCGTTCATGACTTTGGTTTGGCGCTGCGGATAGAAGTACTGCGCCAGCTTGCGCACGATACGAACGATCTCTCGTTGCCAGGGCTGCAAGATAGGCGAGTGCTTCTCGATGAAATAGAGCAGATTCTCCTGCGGCTCAGGCGGGAACATCGCATCTTCTTTGCGCCGTTCCTCGGTCCTGCCCTTTGGTAAGGTGCGCCACAGCTCATTGACCTGCGCTTGACGGTACTTCTCACGCTCCTCTTGTCGGGCCCGTTCTTTTGCCGCCGAAAGCCGCGGCGGTCGCTTATAGCTGTCCACCCCGTAGTCCATCACCGCATGACACGAATCCAACACCAGCGCTACATCTTCCTCTCCGTAGCGCTTCTCACATTCCGCGACATAGTTCTTTGCAAACAATAGGTAATCGATAATGCTTTCGGCGCTGGTCCAGGCGCGAAACAGATAGTTATTTTTGAAGAAGGAGTTGTGCCCATAACCCGCATGCGCCATGACAAGCGCCTGCATGGTCATGGTGTTCTCTTCCATGAGATAAGAAATGCAAGGGCTCGAGTTGATCACGATCTCGTAGGCAAGACCCATCTGCCCGCGCTTGTAGCGCTGCTCCACACCGAGAAATCGTTTCCCAAATGACCAATGAGCATAGCCGAGGGGCATGCCAACCGTTGCGTAAGCGTCCATCATCTGCTCGGCGCTGATCATCTCGAACTGGTTAGGGTACGTATCGAGCTTGTAATCGGCAGCAACCTGAGCAATCGCATTGTCGTATCGCTCGATGAGGTCGAAGGTCCACTCGGACGATTCAGAAAGAAATTGACTCATGCGTGCTGGCGTTTCTTGAGCAGGTTCCGAAACACGGGATAGATGTCGGCAAGTCCGTCTATCTTGCGCATCGCAAACTGGGGGCAGGCTTCCGTGACGGTTTCGTAAGCTTGCCAGAGGCTCTGGTGACGGTCCGGCGTTATCTCCACGTAAGCAAAGTATTGAGTGAGCGGCAAGATGTCTTCCATCAGGAGCGAGCGACAGATCGCGGAGTCGTTGTTCCAATTCTCACCGTCCGAGGCCTGCGCGCCGTAGATGTTCCACTCTGCAGCCGGGTAGCGGTCCGCAATAATTTTGGACATCAGCTTGAGCGCACTGGACACGACGGTGCCGCCGGTCTCTCTCGCGTAGAAGAACTCGTCCTCATCGACCTCCTTGGCCGTGATGTGATGGCGTATGAACACCACCTCGATACGCTCATAGCTACGTTTCAGAAACAAGTACAGCAGGATGAAGAAGCGTTTGGCGATGTCTTTGCGCTTCTCGTCCATGGAGCCCGAGACGTCCATTAGGCAAAACATCACCGCTTGTGTGCATGGACGAGGTTGCTTTATGCGGTTGTGGTAACGAAGGTCTACGGTATCGATAAAGGGTATAGCCGCGATACGCGAGCGCAGGTGCTTGACCTCGTCCTCCAAAAGCTGAATGCGTTGCGCGTCCGGATAGCATTGCGAGCGCAAGGCTTCGAGCTCTTCTTCCGCCTCGTGCAAACGTTTTCGATGTGACCCACCAAGCGCAATACGGCGGGCCAGCGCACCGCGCAAGGACCGTATGACGCTGATATTGGAAGGTACGCCGTCGCGGGCAAAGCCGGCACGCACGGACCGGTATTCCGAGATCTTTCTTAGCTGAGTCTTGACCAGGTCGGGTAGCTCGAGGTCTTCAAAGAAGAACTCCAAGAATTCTTCTCTAGAGAGCTCGAAGCTAAACGCGTCCTCACCCTCCCCGGTATCGCTGGGGTCACCGCCGGTGCCGCTGCCGGCACCGCCGCTTGGGCGTGGCACCTTGTCCCCAACCACGAACTCCTTGTTGCCCGGGTGCACGGTCTGGTGCTCGCCGCCCATGCCGTGGTGAAAGGTGGGCTCGGAGATATCGCGCTTGGGTATATTGACCTTCTCACCGTGCGTCGTATCAGTCACGCTGCGACCCGCGATGGCTTCGGACGCCGCCTTGCGGATCTGGGATTTGAAACGCTCGATAAAGCGCTGACGGTTGACCGCGCTCTTGTTCTTACCGTTGAGGCGCCGGTCGATTATCTGCGTCACGTCGTTGCCCCGCGTCTTATGAAGACTTGCTTACCCTCAAATACCATTCTGAGAGCAAACGAACCTGCTTCTCGGTGTAGCCGTTCTCCACCATGCGTTGCACAAAGGTCTCATGCTTGCTCTTGTCTTCGGCGGACGCCTTGGCATTGAAGGAGATAACGGGGAGCAGCTCTTCGGTGTTGGAGAACATCTTTTTCTCGATCACTTCGCGCAGCTTCTCGTAGCTTGTCCACACAGGATTGTGCCCTTGGTTATTCGCACGTGCCCTGAGCACGAAATTGACGATCTCGTTGCGGAAGTCCTTGGGGTTGCTGATCCCGGCGGGTTTCTCGATCTTCTCTAACTCCCCGTTGAGCGATTCACGGTCGAAGATCTCATTGGTATCCGGGTCGCGGTATTCTTCCTCTTGGATCCAGTAATCGGCGTAGGTGACGTAGCGGTCGAAGATATTCTGCCCATACTCCGAGTAAGACTCGAGATAAGCGGTCTGGATCTCCTTGCCGATGTACTCGGCGTAGCGGGTCGCCAGCACGCCCTTGAGAAAGGACAGGTATTTGTCTTCGATTTCTTTGCCAAACTGCTCCTGCTCGATCTGCTGTTCGAGCACGTGCAGAAGATGGACGGGGTTGGCCGCGACCTCGCAGTGGTCGTAGTTGAACACGCGGGAGAGAATTTTGAAGGCGAAACGCGTCGAGAGCCCGGTCATTCCCTCATCCACGCCGGCATAGTCGCGATACTCCTGGTACGACTTTGCCTTCGGGTCCACGTCTTTGAGATTCTCACCATCATAGACGCGCATCTTCGAGTCGATGTTCGAGTTCTCCGGCTCCTTTAGACGCGAGAACACCGAGAAACGCGCCATCATCTCCAGCGTCCCCGGCGCGCACGACGCCTCGGCCAGCGAGCTGTTGCGCAGCAGCTTCTCGTAAATCCTGATTTCCTCGGAAACCCGCAGGCAATACGGCACCTTTACGGTGTAGATTCGGTCCAGGAAAGCTTCGTTGTTGCGGTTGTTCTTGAAGGCCTGCCATTCGGACTCGTTGGAATGCGCAAGCACGATGCCTTCAAAGGGAATCGCGGACAAACCCTCGGTACCTTTGTAGTTGCCTTCCTGGGTGGCGGTCAGCAGCGGGTGCAGCACCTTGATCGGTGCTTTGAACATCTCGACGAATTCCAGCAGACCCTGGTTGGCAAGACACAAGCCACCGGAGTACGAATAGGCGTCTGGGTCATCCTGCGAGAACTGCTCGAGCTTGCGGATATCCACCTTGCCTACCAGCGAGGAGATATCCTGGTTATTCTCGTCACCGGGCTCGGTCTTGGCGATACCGATCTGACGCAGCTGCGATGGCCGCATCTTTACTACTCGGAACTTGGTGATATCCCCGTTGAACTCGATCAGACGCTTTACAGCCCAAGGCGACATCATCCCGGTCAGGTAGCGGAGCGGGATGCCGTAGCTGTCTGCGAGAATAGAGGCGTCCTCCTCGGGCGAGAACAAACCCAGCGGCGACTCGTTCACCGGTGAACCCTTGATCGCGTATAGAGGCTGATGCTCCATCAACGCTTTGAGCTTTTCCGCGAGGGACGACTTGCCCCCGCCAACCGGACCGAGGAGATACAGGATTTGTTTCTTCTCCTCCAAGCCTTGGGCGGCGTGGCGGAAGAAAGACACGATCTGCTCGATGGTGTCCTCCATTCCATAGAAATCTTTAAAGGCCGGATAAATTTTTATGACCTTGTTTGAAAATATTCGGCTGAGCCGGTGGTCCTCGCGGGTGTCCACCAATACGGGCTCGCCGATTGCGCGCAACATGCGCTCTGCGGGACTCGAGTAGACTTTCGGTTCAGCGGCGCATAGGTCGAGATACTCTTGAAGCGAGCACTCTTCCTCGCGGGTGTCCGTGTAGCGCGCCAGGTAATGATTGAAAATGCTCATGCGCAGCGACCTCTATATGAATTTGCCGGTTCAGACCTTTGCCTTTCAAAAGTCTTTCGTCGCGACCGTCCGTGGCGAGATTGCACGTTCGCTAAACCGTGCTTCCTCCCACACGACGTGCCACTCGACGCCGGTAAAGACCCATATGCAAGTGTCGTGCCACGAAACACAGCTATGACGTCAAAAGGCTCGTGTACTGCCCCCATCCCACACCGGATAGCCGGTCGATTCGTTGCGCACCGGTCCATCACAGCGTGACTAGCCGTGAGAAGAAGCGTAGTTGATGGTTCTTTGCTTCGCCAAGGAAAAGCATATTACGCGACGGCATAAAATTGCCGGTGCTTAGCGCTACTTCGAACCTCTGGCAGAGGCAAAAAGATCCTTGGAAATTCAGCGTTGTCAGGGCGACTGCGCATACACCGCAGACATTGATGAACATGCGCATCAAAGTCACCGGTCAACAGTGGCCAGGCATGGACTTCAGGGTCTGAAAGCAAGAGCGTGACTGCCGCGTTCCCGAGGCTCAGCGCAATCGCTTTCCGACTTGGAGCGAGCGTCCTTTGCACACCTTCATGAGCCTACGCTTGCAAGCGCCGTCATCCGCGCTTGCCGCTTGTTGGCGCACTGCACCATCCACCTGCTACGCCCCTAGTGCGACAACTTCTTGGCGCATGGGCCACCAAAGACCCCAAGCTCAATACTTGATCTAACACGAGAACGAAGCTAATGCGGTCACGGACCGGCACGACCGGTGATAACGTTTGGTGGCATGTCCACCCATGTCGATATACTCTCAATCCTATGACTGAATTCTTTGGTGCTCACGAGCTCACTCCCTCGATGGGGCTGGAGGTCGTTGGTATGGACCTTTCGGTTCCACCCTCCGGTGATCTTTGCGACAAGATCCGCGACGCCTTGCACCAGCATGCGCTGTTGCTGTTTAGAGGTCAGGACCTCGAGCCGCGCCACCTTGTCGAGTGGAGCCGGCGTTTTGGCGAGCTCGAAACCTTCATGGATACGAGCTACCTGCTCGACGGCTTCAACGAAATCGTGGTCATTGGAAACCGGGTTGTCGATGGTGAAACAAAGTCTCTGTTTGTAAACGGGACCAAGGAGTGGCATTTCGACTATGCGTTCTCGGCCAGACCTTCCGTCGGGGCACTGTTCTATGCCGTTTGCGTGCCACCGGTTGGAGGCGACACTTTATTCGCCGATATGCGCAGCGCGTACGAAGTGCTCGACGACGACACAAAGCGTCAGATAAGTAAGCTCCACGCCGTGTACTCCTACGAGTTTCTGGACGAGCACCTGCGTGCCATGGACCCGGAGCGCCCGCCCTTGACGAACGCGGATCGACGCCGGTGGCCTCCGGTGGCCCATCCATTGGTACACACGCATCCGCAAACGGGCGAGAGCGCTCTGCGGCTCGCGCCGCAAATCAGCACGCACATCGAAGGGATCGCCAGCGTTGCCAGTCACCAAATCATCGACACCCTTGTCGACCATGCAACCCAACCGCAGTTTGTCTACCGGCACAAGTGGCGTGAAGGCGACCTGGTGATCTTCGACAACAACAGTCTCATGCATTCGGCCACCCAATTCGACGCCGACCAGCATGTCCGGGTGATGTACAGAACCACGATCATGGGGTAGTGTCATCCGCGTATGCCTGCACCTATGGGCAGTGTGACCGGTACGCGATGCCATGAACTTGCAATTCAGCCCCGAGCTGGAATCCTTTCAAATGCACGTGCGCGAAGTCATTCGCGCCAAGCTCCCCGGCCGGCTACGCCAACTGGTGGAGCAAGAACGTATGGACCTGCCCAGAGATGCGCTGCTCGGCTGGCAGCATGTCCTCTACGAGCAAGGGGGTTGGAGCTGTCCAAGCTGGCCGGTGGAGCATGGCGGACCGGGTTGGGATTTCGAGCGTCAATACATCTTCGAACGTGAGCTTTCGCTTGCCAACGCCCCACGACCATTGCTGTTTGGCGCCGGGATGCTCGGGCCGGCGGTCATCGAGTTCGGTACCGACGAGCAAAAGCAGCAGCACCTGCCGGCGGTCTTGAAAGGCGAGGTGATGTGGTGTCAGGGCTACTCCGAGCCAAACGCGGGCTCGGATTTGGCTTCTTTACAGTGTCGCGCGGACCGCGACGGTGACCACTATGTCTTGAACGGGAGCAAGATGTGGACGACGGATGCGCACATCGCCGACTGGATGTTTGGCCTGTTTCGCACCGACAGCTCGGGCCGCAAACAACACGGTATCACCTTTCTACTCGTCCAAATGAAGAGCCCTGGGGTCAAGGTCGAACCGATTATCTTGTTCGAAGGCACACACGAGGTAAACCAGGTGTTCTTCGACGACGTACGCGTGCCGGTGGCGAACCGCTTGGGTGAAGAGCACCAGGGCTGGGGCATCGGCAAATACGTGCTCGGTCTGGAGCGTTTTGGCACGGCGGAGGTCGGGCGTACCGCGTCGAGCCTGGTGCGGCTCAAAAAGCTCGCCTCGAGCAGCATCACGGGCGAGCGACCGTTGTTGGAGGACTCGAGCTTTGCGCACAAGGTGGCCGATGCGGAGATCGCGCTGCGCGCGCTGGAGCTCACCGAGCAGCGTTTTTTGTTTGGACCCGGCGGCCCCGATGCCATGGGCCCCGAAGCCTCGATGCTCAAGGTGCGGGGCACCGAGATCCAGCAGCAGGTCTTTGCGCTCACCATGGAAGTGCTGGGTAACTACAGCCATGTCTGTCTCGGACCCGGCCCCGACCACAACGCGACGGTGATGCCTCCCGAAGTCCGCAACGTCACCGGCACCTACTTCAACTTCCGCAAGACCTCGATCTATTCGGGTTCCAACGAGATCCAGAAGGCGATTATCGCCAAGGCGGTGATGGGTCTCTAATCATGGACTTCGAGCTCAGCGAAGAGCAGAAGCTGTTCCGCGACAGCATCGTACGTTTTCTTGCGGCCGAGTACGGCTTCAACAAACGTCAAGCGGCCGTTGCGACAGACGAGGGGTTTCTGGATTCACACTGGCGAACATTCGCCGAGCTTGGGTGGCTTGGCGCAGCCTTCTGCGAAGAGGACGGTGGCTTGGGCGGTTCGCCGGTCGAGACCATGTTGCTGATGGAGCAATTCGGGCGCGCCTTGGTCGTCAGCCCCTATCTTTCCAGCATCGTGCTTGCCGGAAACCTCATCCGCTTCGCGGGCACGGAGGAACAGCGGCGCAGCCTGCTCCCCGAGGTCATCGAAGGTCGGCGTAGGCTCGCCTTTGCGTTTGCCGAGCCGCAGTCGCGTTACGACCTCGCCGATGTCGCGACCCTCGCGGCACCGGACGGCGACAGTTTTATCATCGACGGTGCAAAATGCGTGGTGTTTTTTGCGGCCGCGGCCGACCGGGTCATCGTGTCAGCACGCACGACGGGCGCGGAGACGGATCCAGACGGCATATCACTGTTCGTGGTGGACAGAGATACGCCCGGGCTTCACGCGGAGCATTACACGACCCATGATGGCGCTCGCGCATCGGAGCTTCGCTTTCACAAGGTGCGGGTCGAACAAAGTGCGTGTCTGGGGCCACGCGATCAGGCCCTCCCGCTCATCGAGAAAACCATCGACCATGCCATCGCCGCGGTGTGCGCCGAGGCCTGTGGTGCGATGTGGGTCAGCTACGAACAGACGCTCGAGTACCTCAAGACGCGAAAGCAGTTTGGCCAGACCCTCGGCTCTTTCCAGGCCCTGCAACATCGCCTGGTCGACGTTTACATGAAATGCGAGCTCGCCCAGTCGATGGTCTACGAAGCGACGCTAACCCTGGATGGCGATGATGCCGCACGCCGCAACGCGGTGAGCGCGGCCAAGTACCTCATCGGTCAATACGCGCGTGCGGTCGGCGAGGAAGGCGTACAGCTACATGGCGGCGTCGCGATGACTCTGGATGTGCCCATCGGGCACTATCTGAAGCGTCTTAGCCTGATCAATGCAAGCTTTGGCGATAGCGGTTATCACCTGGCGCGGTATAGCGGGTAGTCACTAGGCGGCTTCGAAATCAAGCTCTTGGACATCGCAAGGGTCCGCCGTCGTCTTCACTTGCCGCAAATCGCGGTTATGCTGCATTGCCAACCCAAGCTCCGTACGAGCACCCAAGGCTTGGCACAAGCTGAGCGCCATCTCCGGGCTGACACCGGTGCGTTCTCTAGTTTGTAGATACTCAAATATTGGTGTAATGTTATAGTCTGCAGTGGTTTTCTTGTAGTTAGTTCGGTAGTTCCTCCAGTACTTCATCTGCGATCGCTCCCGGAACCTTACTGCTGGGATACCTGCAAACCGTTACATTCGATCAATACAGAGGACTTTCCGTGATTACAGGAACAGTAAAGTGGTTCAACGAGAGCAAGGGCTACGGCTTCATCAGCCCGCAGGATGGCAGTAAGGACGTGTTCGTGCATCACAGCGCAATTATGGGCACTGGCTTTAAGGTGCTGGCCGAGGGCCAGCAGGTAACTTTCGACGTTGAGCAGGGTCCAAAGGGTCCAGCAGCCGCCAACGTCCAAAGCGTCTGAATACCGAACGCTGCGCCTGCAGTGTTCACATCAAGGCCCCGTTGTCAAACGGGGCCTTGCATTGGTAGCGACTCTACAGCCACCGACCACGCTTGCCTCCGTCCGAGCAGGCATCATCGGCGGTCGCAGTCATGTTCATACCGCGCATTGCGGCGGCATTTGCACGCGCCCGCCGCCCTTGCGCGTCTCTTGGAGAGCAAATGAAAACTATGTTTGTCGGCAATCTAGCGTCTGACACGACTGAAAATGATGTCCGCGAGCTCTTCGCGCAGTATGGCATCGTGCGCGGCGTCAAGCTGGCCACCGACATTTTCAGCGGTAAGTGCCGCGGATTTGGATTAGTGGAAATGGAAGGGCACGAAGCGAGAGCCGCCATGGCCGGTCTCGATGGCTTCATGTTCAAGGGTAAGGGCCTACGCGTCAACGAGGAAAAGCCGAAGCAAAAGGGCCGGGACCGCGGGCGGCGACGTTGAGCGAATTTCTTGCTCGCGGTGGGTCGTGGCGCCTCTCGGCCGGCGGATTGCACTAATCAGTCACAGGCGAGCCGGCGCGTATGGGCTCCAAATCTGTCGATTCGATACGAGGATAGATCGATATTGGGCCGTGTGCCGGTGACCAGGTCGACCAGCAGACGGCCTGTTTGTGGCGCCATGCCGAGACCGTAGTGACTGTCTCCAAAGGCGGAAGGGGAAAAGCCGCTAGAGGTCTTTACACAATCGCAGCGCATCGTAGATAGCTGCATGAATATTACGCGACGACACCGCATCACCGATGCGGTAGAGCCGATAACTACCTTCTGAGTTGTTGTTTAGCTGCTGCGCTTTTCCGGCGATCAACGCCTGATAGTCAACCTCGCCACGGTTCTTCGACCTTTCCTTTAGCTCGAAGTACAAGTCGCACAAGGGAACCGTTCCATGCTCCACCACGACTTGGTCGACGACCCGAGTCTCACTGATATCGGTGTAGTCGCTCCCGAGCACGGCCGCGAGCTTGTTGCCTTGGCGCTCGACCGACAAGACCCGTGTATTGATCGTGATACGCACCCCGTGGTCGTGAAAACAGCGCGCATAGGCGACATGGTTGAGACCGCCGATCTCGGGGGCGAAAAAACGCTCCGGTGAGATGATCTCGAGCTTGGCGCCCGATTCTGCGATGAGCTCGGCCGCCTGCATGCCTGGATGCGCGCCGTTGTCGTCGTAGAGCAACACTTCCTCGCCCGGCTTGGCGTCACCGGAGAGAATGTCCCAGCTCGTTACGACAAGCTCCTCACCCGCCTCTAGTATTGAGCTGTCGGGCAAACCGCCAGTTGCTACCAACACGATATCGGGGCTCTCCGCCAGCACATCGCTTGCATCCGCAAAGGTATTGAAACGCATCTGCACACCCAGCGCTTCACAGCGCGCTACGCGCCACTCCGCGATGCCGACCAGCTCCTTGCGCCGCTTGCTCCGTGCAGCAAGCTGAATCTGTCCACCCGCTTCGCTTGACGCCTCGAACACGACCACCTCATGCCCACGCTCGGCACATACACGCGCGGCCTCCAACCCGGCCGGTCCGGCACCGGCAATCACAACCTTTTGATTCTTGCCACCCGTGGGCTCAATCACATGCGGCATGGTCGCTTCGCGCCCCGTGGCGGGGTTATGTATGCAAAGCGCCTCGTGTCCTTCGTAGATACGGTCCAAACAATAGGTCGCGCCTACACACGGGCGGATCTCGTGCTCGCGTCCCTGTGAAACCTTTAGCGCGATATGCGGGTCGGCCATGTGCGCGCGTGTCATACCCACCATGTCCAGCTTACCTTCGGCAATCGCGTGCCGCGCGGTAGCCACATCGCTGATACGCGCGGCGTGGAAAACGGGAAACTTTGTCTCGGCGCGAACATCGCCCGCAAAGTCCAGATGGGGCGAAGACCGCATCCCCTGCGTGGGTATCACTTTTGACAGCGCCGCATCCGAGTCGATGTGTCCGCGTATGACATTCAGGAAATCGATTTGTCTTGTCGCGACCAAACGCTTGGCGATTTCGATCCCCTCCTCGCGCGACAGCCCCTTATCCCAGTCCTCATCGGCAACCAGACGCAGCCCAACGATAAACTCATCACCCACCTTGGCGCGTATCGAATCGAGCACCCGATAAGTAAAGCGCAACCGGTTCTCCAGGCTCCCGCCATACTCGTCGGTACGCTGGTTGGTCGCGGGCGACCAGAACCCATCGAGAAAGTGCCCGTAACACTCGAGCTCGATACCATCGAGACCCGCCGCCCGCATCCGCTCCGCGGCGGTCCCATAGGCCGTCACGATGCGGTCGATATCCCAGTCTTCCGCTTCTTTAGGGAAGGCGCGATGCGCCGGCTCGCGCACCGATGAGGGAGCGAGCACGGGCAGCCAGTGCGCCTTGTTCCAGCTGGTGCGCCGGCCCAGATGGGTGAGCTGGATCATCACCGCCGAGCCGTGCTCGTGACAATCGTCGGTCAGCCGTCTGAGCCAGCTCACGATCTCGTCTTTGTACGCAAACAAGTTGCCAAATGCCGCCGGCGAATCCTCCGCGACCACCGCGGAGCCCGCAGTCATGTTCAACGCAATACCGCCCTTGGCCTTCTCCACGTGGTAGAGCCGGTAGCGGTCCGTGGGCATACCATCCTCGGAGTACGCCGGCTCATGCGCCGTCGACATAAACCGATTACGCAAGGTCAAGTGCTTGAGCGTGTAAGGCTGTAACAAAGGATCCGTCGAATACATAAGAGAGCCACCTACTTAATTTTTACAGGGTGCGGGCGAGTTTTCGGCCTTCGTAGATGGCGTGCACGGCCCAGCGTGGTGCAACACAGTCGCCGATAGTGTGCACCTCGCGGCCGGTCTGCGATAGCTCTTCGGCCAGGGTTCTCTCCGACACATTTGGGGTCGCGAGGATTAGCGCGTCGCAATCGATCCGCCGGGTCTCGCCATCGAGCAGATTCACCACGGTCGCGCCGTCTCCGTGCCACTCCTTGACCGCGGAATCGGTAATGAAGGTGACACCAAGTTGCTTGAGCTTGCGCCGCAAGGGGAAATCCGCGCAGCTACGCGCAAGCTCCTTCGCAATGGCCCCGTCCGGGGTGACGATAGTCACCTCGTGGCCTTGCCCGGCAAGATGCCAAGCGGTCCCACCGCCGCGCCAGTTCCCACTGTCGTCCACCAGCATCACGCGTTTGCCAGGGCGGCAAGAACGCGACATCACATCTTCCACCGACCATACCCTACCAAGCTCGATACCGGGCAGCGTCTCCGGCGTTGGCCAGAAGCGTTGGAACCCGGATTCCGCCGGGAGCGAGCCGGTGGCGAGCACGACCACGTCGGCTTGATAGTCATCGACCTCATCCGCTTCGATGGGCGTATTGAGACGCACCGACACCTGCTGCTTTTCGAGCTGTTGCTCGTACCAACCGAGCAAATCCAGTATTTGCGCGCGACGCGGTTGCATACCGGCGAGCCGAAACTGACCGCCAAGCTGTGGCGCCGCCTCGACCAAGGTGACGCGATGACCACGTGCCGCCGCAACGCGTGCGGTCTCGAGCCCCGCCGGCCCACCCCCGACAACCAATACGCGCCGCGGTGTCGCCGCCGGGCTGAATCGGTCGCCACCCCACTCGAACTCGCGACCCGCCGATGGGTTGACCAGACACGAGATCCAATAGTCGCGCGAGCGTCTACCCCAGCACATTTGATTGCAGGAGATACACGGCCGGATATCTTCGGGGCGCCCCTCCATCGCCTTGATCGCCATGTGCGGGTCGGCGATCTGACCGCGTACGATGCTGACCATATCCGCCTGACCCGAGGCGATCACGTACTCGGCGTTCTCCGGCGTGCGTATGTGGCTCTCCGCCTGTACGCGCGCGTGACTCACGACTTGCTTTAGCGCTTCGGCGAAGGGCACACCAAGCTTGTCGCCGTACACAAAGGTCGGCATCAGCTTGTAGAAATCGAAGTAGCTGCCAGTGCCACAGGTGACATAGTCCACCAAGCCGCGCTCATCGTGCCACGCGACGATCTCCTGCAATGCATCGATGGAGAGCGCGATATCGATATCGGGGTCGCAGCTCACCGCCATCCCGATGATGAAGTCCTCACCGGCATAAGCGCGGATGCGATTGATTATCTCGGTAGAGAAACGGACCCGATTTTCGAGCGTACCGCCCCAGCGGTCGTCACGCCGATTCGACCACGGCGTCCAGAACTGGTCGATCACGGCATGATAAGCCGCGAACAGCTCGATACCGTCAAACCCCGATTCCTTGGCGCGGCGCGCAGCCTGCGCAAAGCTCTCGATAAGCTCCTCGATCTCCGCCTCGTCCATGGCATGACTACCATCCGAGTCGTGATAGGAAGGTAAGCCCGAGGGGGACCAGCTCGGCTCGTAGGAGTTGTCAAAGTCGCCATGCTGGCCGACATGGTAAAGCTGGTGGACCATGACCGTGCCAAACTCGTGGCACGCATCGGTTATCTTGCGAAAGTGCGGAATAACGGCGTCGTCACCAGGGCGAAAGTTGCCCCGCGTCAAGACTCCGGTACGATGCGTGGGGATAGGCTCGCAGACTATCATGGCCGCACCGCCCCGCGCGCGCTCGCTGTAGTAGCCCAGATGCCGCTCGCCGGGCAGCCCGGCCTCGGCCATGTTTGCGGTGTGCGCGCCAAAATTAAGACGATGCTTGAGCGTCTTATGGCGCAAGGTGAGCGGCTGGAACAGATGTGGAAACTGTTTCGACATGGCCAAAGCTTACCCGGCGCAAGCGCCATGATCGAGCCTTGTGTTCACATGTGAACGCTGGGGTGACCCGACCGGATGAGGAACCGACTTGAGCAACAAAAGACGCAGTAGCACCGTCGGCAGCACCTGGCCCTCCGCGGTGCTAGAGAACTTTTATGAGCAGGCCGTCGAGGCGGACCAGCCGGGCGTGTACTGCTACACCGACCGTCTCTCCTATGCGCCGGGTGAGACCATCCGCTTTCATGTCAACTGCTCGGTACCGCGCTATGCGTTGGAGATCGCGCGTGACGGTGCCGAACGTGAAGTGGTATACGAGGAGCGCGCGCTGCTGGGTCGATTCTTCGATACCCCCGAGGACTGCTCGGTACGCGGCTGCGACTGGCCGGTCGCCTTCGAGCTCGAGGTGCCAAAGACCTGGCGCTCCGGATGCTATCTGGTAACGCTGCGGGTCGAGACCAGGAGCGACGCAATATATCATCACCACGTCTTCTTTGTGCGCGCCGCTAAGCCCGGCAAGGACGCGGCCATCCTGCTGGTGGCCGCAACCAGCACCTGGACGGCATACAACGATTGGGGTGGGTCGAACCACTATGAAGGCATCACCGGTGCGAACCGCGACCAGTTCTCACCGGCGCTTAGCACCCAGCGACCCTTTAGCCGGGGCTTTTGCTGGCTACCAAAAGGCGCGCCGAGAATCCCCTTGCGCAAGCCGCCCGCGCCTGGCGCCGCGCCACGCTACCCGCACATGGAGTGGGCGTATGCAAACGGCTTTAGTAAGAAGTACGCGTCCGCGGGCTGGGCAAGCTATGAGAGCCACTTCGTCAAATGGGCGGAGCGTCACGGCTATGGTCTGGAGCTCGCGACCCAACACGACCTGCACTTCGACCCGGCGATCCTGCGAGACTACAAGTGTGTCGTCTTTGTGGGGCACAACGAATACTGGAGCTGGGAGATGCGCGACGCGGTCGATGAGTATCTCGACGCTGGCGGTCGGGTGGCGCACTTTGCCGCGAACTTCTTGTGGCAAATCCGGCTCGAGGACGAAGGCAACACGCAGGTCTGTTACAAGTATCGTGCGCGAGAGGAGGACCCGGTGCGGGGCACCAACCTGGAGCGGCGGCTCACCACCGGTTGGGAGGCGCCCGAGGTCGGACGGCCCGGCGCGGACACCTTTGGTCTCAACGCATCGCGTGGCGTGTACGCGCTCTGGGGCGGTTGCACTCCGCGCGCGTCGGGCGGGTTTACCGTCTACCGGCCCGAGCACTGGGCGTTCGAAGCCACCGACCTCTATTACGGCGACCTGCTTGGCGCATCGCCACGCGTGTTCGGCTACGAAGTCGACGGGCTCGCCTACACCGTGCGCGACGGCTTGCCCTTCCCCACGCACGAAGACGGCGCGCCCGACGAGATCGAGATCCTGGCGATGGGGCTTGCAACCAGCGTCGAGGAAGACCACGGCAACCCGGGCTCGGTGTTCTTTATCGGCGACGGCGATGTGCGCTTTGCGGCCGAGATGCTCTATGGGGAAGCGACGGATAAGACCCTGGAAAAGGTGAAGCGCGGGTCGGGGATGATCGTCGAGTACCGCCGTGGCGCCGGCCGTGTGTTCAACGCTGGCACCTGTGAGTGGGTAGCCGGGTTAATCGAAAATGATTGTTTCGTCGAGCGCATCACGCGCAACGTGTTGGACGTGTTCACGGCCTAGCGACACACGGTGACCCAGGCGCACGTTCACGGGACCGTGCCGGCAGGCGCCGTGCCCGAGCTCACATGGACGTGTTCACGGTGGGTCCCGGAACAGATTGTCCGCGCTTGTAGCTTTCCCCGAACAAAGGCTAGGCGCCGTAGCTCGCAACCGGGCTCCCCAACACCTCGAGGTCCGGCTCCACACCAAGGCCCGAATGCTCGGGGGCAACGGTTTGTCCCATCTGGTTTCGCGCACCCTGACCAGGCGCGGTGTCCAAGCTCAGCATGTCGTGACACAACCAGGTGCCGCGACGGTGTGTCGCCGGTGTGGACTGCGCGAGATGTACCGCCGCGCTGTCGGCGAGCACGCTGCCACCAGTATCCTCGATGTTCATCCGCAGCCCCATCGCCATGCAAAAGTCGCGGATGCGGCGCGCCTTGGTATAGCCACCCACGCGACCGACCTTTAGACCGATCACCTCGCACACCCGCTCGCGCTGCGCGCGAACAACGTCTTGGTAGGTGTGTATGGATTCATCCAGACATATGGGTTGACGTGTCTGGCGACGCACGGTCAAACACTCTTCCATGGTCTCGCAGGGCTGCTCGTAGTAGCCACCGCAGCCGGTGACGGCGTTCATCACTTGTATTGCCTGGTCGGGCAGCCATGCACGGTTGACATCGAAGGTGAGCGCGTCGGTCGCCGCAAACGCCTCGTTCAGCTTACGAATCCGCTCGATGTCGAGCGCGATGTCGGCGCCCACCTTGGCCGAGTGCATGCGGTAACCCTTGGCACGCGCGGCCTCCACGTACTCGACCATCTCTTCCGGCGTGCCCGTCGATATGGAGCTGTGCAACGCCACCGGCTCGTCGGTGCGCCCACCCCAAAGCTCGCACAGCGGCAGACCCACCGCTTTTCCCAGTATGTCCCAGCAGGCCAGGTCCAGCGCAGACTTGACATAGGGGTGACCGGGTAAGGCCGTGTCCATGGTCCGGTTGACTACATCCAAACGGTGTGGCTCCGCACCGATGAGCTGCGGTGCGATCTCGTCGATACCGGCGCGTATACCTTTGCCAAAGGCGGGTAGATACGTGGATCCCCATGGGCAACCTTCGCCCCAGCCCGTGATGCCTTCGTCGGTCTCCACCTCCACGAAGGTGCTGTCCAGACACTCGAAGCGCAGACGACCACCGGACAGCCAGTAAGGTTTTGTCAGTGGCAGGTCGACCTGATACACATTGATTCGCGCAATTTTCACGCATGTACCCCTTACGGCCGGATACGGTGCGCACGCAGCGCATCGAAGTGAGGCTTACATACCTCGTATGTGTGCTTGAGATGGTCGTTGGCATCAACGCTCAAGTAGTCGCGCTTTTGCTTGACGATACCGCGGCTCTCGCGCAGGTTGCCGTGCCAAGAACCTTTGTCGTACCAGCTTACCTCGCTGCGTTCGCCGGGCTCCCACTCGAGCGCGTCCTCGATAAATGAAATACCGACCGCCGCGCAATATGCGCGCACCGTGCCCACCGGGTTGTCCAATAGGTCATCGGAATCGATCACCGGTGGCGTGTCTTCGAGCGTCGTGGCCAAGCGGTCGAACAGCTCGCGCTGCTCTTTGAACCCGGTCTCTTCAAGTCTGAAATCCGGCCAGTGGACAAACATCGCCGGCAACACCTTAGCTGGGTCACGGATCAAGAAGCTGTGCTGGAAGTGCGCGAGAAACGCGTCGTCCGCCAGGTGCGCTACATAGTGGGGGAACTCCTTGATGAACACACGGGCGTCAGCCGCGTCGGCGCGTAGCTTCTCCCACACACCGGCTGAGCAAAGACCAGCGCGCGGCGGCGCTTGCGTTGGTCTAGGAGCGCGGCGGTCCTCACCGTAATACCAGGCTTCACCAAAGGGCTCGTGGTGACAAACAAAGTCGCCGCGTTGGCGCATCATCCATTCGAACACGGTCGACGTCGACCGTGGCACTGCCCACAACGCGAGTATTTTTTTCATTGTCCGTCCTGCACCTTGTCCGTTGCTAGATATTGATGAGCAGCCCCTGCAAAGCCGCTCAGCTTCCTTCGCCGCTGCCTCGAGTGAGCGTGACCCTACCGCTGTGCTGGATGTCGATACGGTCGCCGTTTTGTACGCGCGCATAGTCCGCGCCTTCTAGCCTCACGACCGGACACTGCTTGGCATACAACTGCGCCGCCACCATGCTGCCCACCGCGAGATTGACATCCGCCATGCCAAGCAAAATACCCGCGGGGGCGGTGCCCACGCGTATCGCCTCGGCAAGCGCACCCGGTGTCCCGTCGCACCGCTCACCTCCGCCGCACGCAGCAACACCCGTATCGCAAGCTGCATGGCCGGCCCCTCGGCGCCACCCAACAAAGCGAGCTTCGGTATGCACCGTGTTGTAGTTGCAAAGGTCGGTGGTGTTCAGAAGAAACGCGCTTGGTGTGCTCGCCGCATGAGGAGCGCGGCTTTCATACCGTCAACCCACGGTCGATGTGCGCCGTCGGCCAATATGCGCGCCAATCCGCTCGGGTCAGGCGGCGTCCAGTTCTTCGAACACACGCTTGGCGATGCGGAAGCATTCGACCCCCGCGGGTATCCCACAGTAGACCGCGATCTGGATCAGTATGGCCTGTAGCTCGTCACGGGTCAGTCCGTTCTTCACAGCCCCTTTGAAATGCAGCTCGAACTCGTGCATACGACCAAGTGCCGCGATCATGCCGAGGTTCAGAAGACTGCGTTGCTGGCGCGACAAGGTGTCGCTCCCCCAGCACGTGCCCCAGCAATACTCGGTGACCAGCTCTTGAAAGGGCCGGCTGAATTCATCGGCCTGTGCCAATGATTTCTCCACATACTCGGCGCCGAGCACGGCTTTGCGGGCCGCTAGCCCTTTGTCAAAACGCTCCGGGTCCATGCGGGTCTCCTTCAGATTGTTCGAAATACGCACACGAAATGCTGCACCTCGGGCTCGCCCTTCGGCATCGAAAAGAACGGCGGCGTGCTGTAGAGCTTGCGCCAGCGGCCCTCCGCTTCCAGCGCGTCGGCGGCATCCACGTAGGGGCGCCCGGCATCGCCATCGGCGCGCATGCTGACGATGAGATGACCGCCCCGTCTGGTGACGCGTATCATCTCGTTCAGCGCTTCGGGTCCCGCATGACCGGGGGTCAACACACCGATGGCGGTGGTCGCATCAAACAGTTCATCGTCAAAATCCATGCGGTCACCCAGACGCATCTTTTTCAGGCTGGCATACGCACCGGTGCGCTCGGCGATACGCAGCATCCCCTCGGACAAGTCGATACCGGTGATGCTCCGATAGCCCAAGGTCTGCAAGAGCTGACCCATCAGACCGGTGCCACAGCCGGCATCGAGCACCGACGCCGCGTCCGTCGAGACAAAACGCCCAAACAGCCCCGCCGCCACCCCCGGGATACGATAGCCAAAGCTCGCCAAATCGCTCTCGTAGTCCCCCGCCCAGTCGTCGTAGCCCGCCTCGACCTCGGCGCTGCTCTTCGCGCGATACAGCCGCTGGATACGCGTGTCGGCGTCGCTCATTGTCCCACCCCTGATGCGTAATTCGGGGACAGTTTACTTTGTTCAGAGACGCGCCGCGTGGTGCGGTGCGATCCGGAGCATGAGTAAACGGTCCCATCGATAGAATTAAGTGATCTGCCCCCTTTTAGACCGAACGGCAGGCGGTGTCGAGCGCCTTGACGGTGAGTTCCAGGTCCTCGTCGGTGTTGACCGCGGCGACGAAGCGGCGCACGCCGGGCAGCACGTAGATGCCCTGCTTTAGCAGCTCGAGGTCGAGCGCACGCATGCGTGCCTGGTCGCTCCCGAGGATCTCGATCTGGTTGCGTGGCTCCTCGGTCATAAACAAGAGCTGCCAGAAAGAGCAACGCCCGGCGGCGATAGCCGGCAGCCCGTGTTCATCCAAGACCCGTTGCAACGCCGAGGTCAGGTCATCCGAGCGCCGGTGCAGCTCCTGGTAGAAGCCGGGCTCCTCGATGACGCTCAAGGTCGCCAGACCCGCGGCCGCCGCGATCGGATTCCCATGCAAGGTGCCGTTGATGTAGGCAAAGTTTGGCTGTCCTTTCTTCTTCGGGTTCGCACCCTCGATGATTTCGGCAAGCCCCGCCACACAGCCAAGCGGCCCTCCCCCGCCGACGATCTTGCCGTAGCTCGCAAGGTCGGGCGTCACGTCAAAATGTTCCTGCGCACCGCCGAGCGCGAGACGGAACCCGGTCACCACCTCGTCGAATATCAATAACACGCCGTGGCGGTCACAGATGCTCCGCAAGCCGCTCAAGAAACCGGGCTGCGGGAAGATGATGCGTTGCACCGGCTCGACGATGATGGCGGCCAGGTCGTCCGCGTGCTCTTTGACAATCGCCTCGACCGCGTCCAGCTCGTTGTACGGCGCGACCAGCACGCTGGTCGGCACCACATCGGGCACACCGCCCGTGTCGACGCTGCCGACGGGATAGTTAGCAGGCGCCTGCGGAAACTGACTCACGGCAGCGTAGTCGTGGTTACCGTGGTACGCGCCTTCAAATTTCAGAATCTTGTTGCGACTGGTAAACGCGCGCGCCATACGCATCGCGTAAAACGTCGCTTCGGAGCCGGTCGTGGTAAACACGACCTTCTCCGCGCATGGGATCACATCGATGAGTTTTTCGGACAGCTCGATGGCAACGTCGGTCAAGGTGCCAAAGAAGTGCAACCCCTGTTGCACCTGCTTTTGCACCGCCTCCAACACGACCGGGTGCGCATGGCCGAGGATGTTGGCACCGGCACCGCCGACGTAATCGATGTACCACTGACCGTCCACCGACTCCACGCGGGAACCGACACCACGTTTGATCACAAACCGCACTTCCTCGGGTAAGGAGTAGCCACCGAGCCCGGCGCCTGGAAGCGTGGTCTCGGCAACACCGTAGTATGCGCGTTGATCGCGCTCGACCTGCGGTTCATTGATGGCGGTATTGGTTGACATGGATGGGCTCCTTCCAAACGCTACATGCGTGGACGTTGGTTGTCTGGGTCGTACATCGCGCGGTCGAGCACGCGCGCCGTGCGTGGCTCGCCGAGTATCATCACATCGAGCGTGCGGCCCGGGTCGGCATACGCCGGGTCCACGTAGGCAAAAGCAAGACTTTGGGAGACATGGTGACCATATGCACCCGCGGTCACCGCGCCGACGCGGCGCCCATCGGCGACTACGGCCTCGCTCCCGTTGCAGTCGACACCGTCGACATCCACCGCGAGATACACGCACTTCCATGGCAGTGTGCCTTCCATGCTGGCGAGCGTGGCGTCGCGACCGATGAATTCGTCCTTGTCGAGCTTGGCGAAACGCATCACATCGGCCTCTGGCAAGGTCACCTCGTTGGTCAGCTCGCTGGCACCTTTGAAACCTTTCTCCAGACGCATGGCGTTCAAGGCATACGACCCGAAGTTGGCGATGCCGTACGAGTGTCCGGCCTCCCACAGCGCATCGTAGACGGTGAGCGTGTGCTCCATCGGCACATGCAGCTCCCAGCCCAGCTCGCCCACATAGGAGACGCGAAGCGCACGCACGGGCACGCCCGCCACGGTGATCTGCTTTGCCTGTAGCCACGGGAAATTGTCGTTGTCCAGCGGCGCCTGCGTGGTCTGGCGCAACACCTCGCGTGCGTTCGGACCCGAGAGCACCAGACAGCCATAGTCCTTGGAGACGTTTTCCACCGTCACCTGCTCGCCCAGGCGTATCCGCTGCGTGAGCCAATCGACGACACGCAGCTCGTGGAACGCGGCGAACAAAAGATAGAAGCGGTCGCGCGCTATGTGCGTGCAGGTCACCTCGGCCTCGATGGTGCCGCGCTCGTTCAGGATGTGCCCGAGAATGATCCCGCCCGACTTTCTTGGCACGCGGTTGGCAATGACGCGGTCCAAAAAGCTTGCCGCGTCCGGACCCGAGACGTCGAGCTTGCTAAACCCGGAGAGATCCATGACCCCAACCCGTTCGCGCACCGCCTCGCACTCCTCGCCCACCATGTCGAACCAGGGCGCGCGTCTAAAGCTGTGCACGTCTTCCTGCGGCACGCCGTTACGCGCAAACCAGCGTGGCCGCTCCCAGCCGAAGATCTCCTCGTACACCGCGCCGCGCTCCTTGAGCCGTTCGTAGAGACCACTCGTCTTGACCGGGCGCCCGGCAAAACGGTTGAGCCCGGGGAAGGGGATCTCGTGTCTGAGAAGATAATCTTCCTTGGCTTTGGTTACGGCATAGTCGAAATCTGCGAAGTCGCCGTAGCGCCGTGGGTCGAACTCACGCATGTTAATGTCCGCGCTGCCATGGACCATCCACTGGCCAAGGTACTTCCCGGCACCCGGGCCCCAACCGACCCCGATCTGGCTGCCGCAGCAACACCAGAAGTTCTTCAGACCCGGCGCGGGCCCGAGCAGCATGTTGCCGTCGGGCGGATGCGTGATGGCCCCGTGCACCACACGTTTGACACCCTTGTCCGCGAGCACCGGCATACGCTCCAAGGCCGCCTCCAGCCAGGGCATGATGCGGTCGTAGTGGGCATCGAACAGCTCGTGCTCCGCTTCCCATGGTGTGCCGTCCAGCCAAACCGCGTTCGGGTCCGCTTTCTCGTAGATGCCGATCAGACCCGACTTCTGCTCCTGGCGCACATAGCCCGACACCTTGCGGTCGTCGCGTACCACGGGCAGCTCATTGTCCAAGCCCTCGAACTCGGGGACGGTGTCGGTCACCAGATAGTGGTGGGTCATACAGGTGATGGGCAGGTCCAGACCGACCCATTGACCGATCTGCCGGGCATAGGTGCCACCGGCGTTGACGACGTGCTCGCACACGATGTCGCCCTGCTCGGTCTTGACCAGCCACTCGCCGTTTGGTCGCGCAACGATGTCCAGCACGCGATTGTTGCGGACCAGTTTGGCACCCGTCTGCCGCGCGCCCTTGGCCAATGCAAAGGTGGCACCGGCGGGGTCCACGTGGCCATCGTTTGGCGTGTGTAGCGCCGCGATCACATCCTCGAGGTTGTAGAAGGGGTGCAGCGCCCGGATTTCGTCCAGACCGACGATCTGCATCGGATGCCCGAGGGCCAGCCCCACGCTGCTGGTGTGCTTGACCCAATCCAGCTCGTCATCGGTGTAGGCCAGACGCAGGCTGCCACACCCGTGCCACGTGACCGATTGGCCCGTCTCCGCCTCCAGCTTCTGATACAGGTCGATAGCGTAACCAGCCATAGTGCCCAGACCAAAGTGCGAGGTGGAATGGGTGATCTGACCCGCCGCGTGCCAGGTCGAACCCGAGGTCAGCTCAGCCTTCTCGACCAGCACGCTGTCCGTCCAGCCTTCTTTTGCGAGGTGATAGAGCAGACTGGTCCCCATGATCCCACCACCGACGATCACCACCCGGGCATGACTTGGTAGCACCGCGAATCTCCCGCGCTTGTGTGCGAAATAGTGGTAGACAGTGTAATGGCACAATCTTACAATCGTCAATCATGAATGATACGTTTGTACCATCAGTTGACGAAGCTAGCGAGCCGGTGCTCAACCGGCTACTCGCCGAGCTGAGCAATATGAGCCCGCAGCTACGCAAGGCCGCGGAGTATGTTGTGGACAACCCCACCGCGGTCGGGGTCAGCTCGATCCGCGAGATCGCGGACGCCGCCGAGGTCAAACCAAACACCTTGGTGCGGATGGCGCGCGCCATCGGGTACAGCGGCTACGAGGACTTTCGTCGGCCCTTCCGCGAGGAGCTACGTGCCGGCCGCGAGAGCTTCCCCGACCGCGCGCGCTGGCTGCAGTCCATCGCCAAGGGCGGGCGCTATGGGCGGCTCTACGGCAGCATGGCCGCGAGCACGATGGAGAACATCGAGCAGCTTTTTGCAGACACCTCGGCCGCGGACCTGAAGCTCGCAGCCGACCGCATCGTTGCCGCACGCGCGACCTATGTGCTGGGTGTGGGTTTTGCGTATGCGCTGGCGCACAACTTCGCGTATCTCGCGCGGATGGCGCTAAACACGGTGGCGGCGGTCCCACAGGACGGGAGCCTGCCCATCGACGACATCGCCAGAGCTGGGCCCGAGGACGTGCTGGTCGCCATGACCTTCGAGCCGTATCGTGTCGAGGTCGTGGACGCGGTGCGCGTCGCGCGCGACCAGGGCTGCGCGGTGGTCGCCTTGAGCGACAGCCGTACCTCGCCCATCGCGATAGGCGCGGAGCATGTGTTTGTCATCCCGACCGAGACACCACAATTCTTTACCTCGGGTGTTGCCGCGGTGGCCTTGCTCGAGGCCCTAATGGCCTTTGTGGTGGCCGATGCGAAACCCGAGGTCATCGCCAACATTGAAGGCTTTCACGCCCGCCGGCGGAAGCTTGGTGTCTACTGGCAACCTGGGAGTTGAGTCAAATGAGCTCAGACGCCTTCCCCACCGATACGGACGCGCAACCCGTGCTTGCGCTGGAGCCTCGTTTTTACACCGACGCCGAGGTGTTCGCGGCCGAGCGCGAGCGGATATTCTTTCAGACATGGCAGTACGCGTGTCATGCGGCCGAGGTCGAGGAGCCGGGTGACTTCGTGGTCTTCGAGGTGGCCGGGCAAAGCCTGTTTGTCGTGCGCGACCACAGTAAGACCTTGCGCGCATTCTACAATGTTTGTCAGCATCGCGCGCACCTGCTGCTTGAAGGCAGCGGCAACAATAAGCTCATCCGTTGCCCGTATCACGCCTGGACCTATCACTTGGATGGCGCACTGAAGGGCGCGCCCAATGCGAAGAACGTGCTGGGCTTTGACGCATCCAGCATTTGTCTGCAACCGGTGAAGCTCGAGGTGTTTTGCGGTTTTGTCTTCGTCAACCTCGACCCCGATGCAAAGCCCATGGCCGAGTGGTACCCGCACGCGGCGGAGGATCTGCGCAGCTACGTGCCCGCGATCGACGATTACAAACCTATCTGGACCCATCAGGTGGACGAGGACTGCAACTGGAAGGTCGCGGTCGAGAACTATAACGAGTGCTATCACTGTCGCGTCGTGCACCGGGCCTTTACCAAGGGCGTCATCGCGGCGGATACGGTCGACATCACGCCGGGCGAAGGCTACACGCTGCGCCACCGCGCCGATGCAGTCCTGTCGGAGAACGCGAGCTACAGCTTCACCGATACCGATTATCACGTGATTTTTCTCTGGCCGATCATGGCCATCCAAGTCTACCCCGGCCGGGTCGTCAACACCTACTGGTGGCGCGCCAACGACGTAAGCAAAACACGTGTATTCAGGGGCTGGCTCACCGAAGGTGGGGAACGCGACCCGGCGACCTTGGAGATCGCCGAGATCGACCGCGACACCACCTTCGCGGAGGATTTACCGCTGCTCAACTCCGTGCAGCGCGGCTTGAGCAGCCGCGGTTATCGCCCGGGTCCCTTGGTGCTCGACCCCAACGGTGGCGTAGACAACGAGCTTTCCATCTACACCATCCACCGCTGGGTCCGCGAAGCGCTTGGAGTTTAGTAAATGGATTTCAGCGCGCGTCTAGCCCGGTCTTTAGGTCAGGCTTCGCCGCCTTTGAACGCCGGGCCATGCACCCACAAGTGGTCGCGTAGCTGCAGTATCAACGAGAGCACGGCTGGCATGAAGGTCAAGGTGACCATGGTCGAGAATAACAGTCCGAACAGGACGATCGCGCCGAGCCCACGATAGAGCTCCGTCCCGGCACCCGGATTGAACACCAACGGTGAGAGACCAAACACCGTCGTGATGCTCGACATCATGATCGGTCGCAAGCGGGTGCGCGTGCTCTCGACCACTGCGTCTACCGCTTCCATACCCCGTTCGCGCATGTTCGCCACGGTGCGCTCGACGATGAGGATTGGGTTATTGACCACGGTGCCGATGAGCACCAGAAAACCCAGCATCGTGATCACGTCAAAAGGCTGATGAAAATCGCGGGCGTTGAACCAATGCATGTTCTCGCCGATGAGATTCAGCAACCAGTAGCCGATGATACCACCGGAGATCCCAATCGGGACTGTCGTGAGAATCAAGAACGGATAGCCCCAGTGCGAGAAGATGGCGACCATCAGCAGATAAGAAACGACAACGGCGATAATGAAGTTGCCGCTCAACGCGCTGCGCGTCGCGTTCAAGCGGTCGCTGGCGCCGGTGATTTGCATGCGTATGTCATCGGATATCACACCTGACTTTCTCAAGGCACCGATGAGGTCGCGTTCGACCGTGGCCACCCCTTGCTCCAGCGGTATTTCACGTGGTGGGATGATCGACAGGGTGATCGTACGCTCGCCGTCAACACGCCGGATGGTCTCGGTATTTACCGTTTCCGTGACCCGCGCGACGGCGCTGAGCGGCACGACCGCACCTTCTCGCGAGTACAACAAGATGTTGTCGATGTCTTGCGGCCGTTCGATCGCACCTTGCGTCGAGTACAGAAACATATCGATCTTGTCGTCCCCCAAGAAAAACTCGTCCACGTAGGCACCGTCCGAGTATGCCCAGACCGTGTAACCCAGGTTGTCGGTGCTGATCCCGACCTCCGCGGCCCGCTCCCAATCCGGATGGATCTCGATGAGCGGCTGACCCATCGCGAGGCTCGACGGTTGCGGCCGCACCTGCGGGTTGGCGAATATTTCCTTGGACTTCAAGAAGGCGTTGAACCCCGCATCGAACAGCCCGGGGAGGTCGGTGGCGCTGATATCGAGGTTGATGCTGCGCGTCCCGCCGAGGTTGCTGGAGAAGATGGACCCGCGCGAGGCAAAGGAGATCAGACCGGGAAACTCCTTGACCTTGCGTGCGACGATGTCCATCAGGTCATCGATATTCTCGCGCGCCGTGGCCTCGGGGATGTAGAGAATGCGCTGCGGCCCCGCATAGCCGACCGCGAAGTTGAGCGCCGGTATCTCGGTCTCGCCCTGTGCGAACTTCGCCGGGTCTTCGCCGACGTGTGGAACAAACTGGCTGTCTAGCTGTTTGAAGATGGTGTGCATGACCTCGATGTTGTAACCCGGTGGCGCAAACATGAAGGCGAAGATCTTTTGCTCCTCGCCCTCCGGCAAATACTCCGCCTGCGGCGTCAGCGTCGCGATGATCACGACGCACACCGCCAACACCACACCGACGAGCGCCAGACGACGGGGCACACCACGCATCAACCATTCGACAAAGACCATGATAAGGCCGCCAAAGGCCTGCCCCGTTCGGTATACGGGCATTCGGTGGACGCGGGCCGGGTCGGCGGGTTTCAGAAAACGGCTGCAGGCAGCGGGGATAACGGTGATGGCTACGACCATCGACAACAGAATCGATGCGGAAATCGCCACCGCGATGTCCGAGTACAACTGTCCCGCCTCCTCCTCTACAAAAATCACCGGCAAGAAAACAAACACCGTGGTCAAGGTGGAGGCGAGCACGGCGGACCACACCTCGCGCACGCCATCGAGCGCAGCCTGCACCCGCGCCTTCCCAAGCGCCATGTGTCTGTAGATGTTCTCGAGCACGACGATGCTGTTATCCAGTGTCATCCCGATGGCAAAGGCCACCCCGGCGAGCGATATGACGTTGATGGTGCGTCCCGTTGCGAGCAGACCGAGAAAGGCCGCGATGGTGCAAATGGGTATGCCCACGGCGCCGGCCAAGGTCGCCGAGGTCGAGCGCAGAAACAGATACAAAACAAAAACCGCGAGACTCGCGCCGATAAGCAGATTTCGTCTGATCACCTGGACGGCGTCCTTTACGTACTTGACGTCCTCGCTGGTGAGCTCCATTTCGATGCCTTCGTGCTTGAGCATCCCTTGGTTCAACTGCTCCACCGCCGCCATCACACCGTCCATCACCTCGACGACATTCGAGCCGACCTGACGGCGCACACCCATGGTGATGTTGGGTCTGCCGTTGGCGTAGGAGTAGTTACGGATCTCGAAGGTGGATAGCTCCGCATAGCCGACGTCACGCAGCCGCACGAAGGCGTCACCCCGCTGCGCGATCACCATGTCTTGCATGTCGTCCACCGTCGTAAAGCGGCCAACGGTACGCAATAAATAGCGGCGCTTGCCGCTGTCTAGGTCACCCCCCGATACATCGCGGTTGCGCGCACGGATGGCGTTGCGCACATCGATCAATGTGATCTCGCGTTCGGCCAGCTTCACCGGGTCGACGTACACACGGATCTGACGTTTTGCGCCGCCCCACACCGACGCATCGGAGACACCCGGCACGCGTTCGATCTGCGTGCGCACGTGGTCTTCGACAAAGTCCCGCATCTGCACCATGTCGATGCCGCTGGGGTTGTCGGGGCGGGGCATGATGCGGAAGAACATAAATGGGTTGTTCGAAAACGAGCTGGTGACGATACGCGGCTCATCCACGTTTTCCGGGTAGCTCGGCACCTGCGACAAAGCGTTGTTCGCACGGATGAGGACCTCGTTGATGTCTGTGCCGTGGGGAAACTCGAGCTCGATCTCGGCGCTACCCGTGCTCGCTTGCGAGATCATGCGTTCCAGACCGGGGATGCGCCGCAGATACTCCTCTTGCTCGACGATGATTTCCTTTTCTATATCTTGCGGTGTCGCACCCGGCCAGGAGGTGCGAACCGAGATGATGCGCGCGTCCAGGTCGGGGATCATCTGGATGGGAACACGCACGATGGCGAGGATGCCAAAGAGGCACACGATCAATATCCCCACGGCAACGATGATTGGCTTTTCGATGGCGAATCGAAACATCAGAGACTGACCTCGAACGGCTCGGCAATGCTCACCGCCTGCCCGGGTCGCAGTATCTCGTTGCCGCGTATGACGACGAGGTCTCCCGCCTCTAGAGCACCGTCCAGGATCTCGATATGGTCTTGATGCGCGCGTCCTATCTCGACGTCCACCCGGTGGACTTTCATCACACCGCCCTCCTCCGCGACGACCCAGACCGAGTTGTTGCCATCGGGCTTTCTCACGATGCTGTCACGTGGTAGCAGCATCGCACTGTCCGATCGCTTCAAGTGCAAGCGAACACGCGCCGACATACCTGGCGCGATGTTCCCGTCGGCATTGTCCATTTCTATACGCACGGGGAAGGTACGGGCGGTATCGTGCCCAATCGGGATCTTCATGGTGATGCTGGCGCTAAAGGTGCGCTCTGGCACGGCATCGAATTCCATCGACACAGGGGTGCCCACATCCACGAAGCTGAAGTAGCGCTGTGGGACCGGGACATCGACCCGCACTCGTTGGACCTCGACCACCTCTATGAGCGCGGTGCTCGTCTCGACCCACTGACCGACCTCGACGAGCTTCTCCGAGACGACACCGTCAAAGGGCGCGTTGATGGTGTGGCGCGACAGCGTCTCTTGCTGGCGTCTCAGGTTTGCCTCAAGACGCTTGGCGGCCGCGGTGTTGATCTGCACCTCCGCCCCGGCCGCATCGAATGCGGTTTTGGCGATGTGCTTTTTGTCGACCAGGCTCCCCGCCTCGTCGCGCTGGCGCCGCGCTTCCTTCAAACGCGCCTGCGCCTCCTCGAGCTCGGCTTGCGCGCGCGCGAGCTCGATCTCCGCCATCACACGGTCGAGCTTTAGCAAGGGCGCGCCGGCGCGGACGCGGTCACCCTCCTCGACCAGGACCTCGGCCACAAACCCGTCCAGCTTTGGTGAGATACGCGAGCTGCGCCGCGCGGTCACGCTGCCGGTCAGTGGTATCTCGTCGCTGAGCGGCGCCGTCGTGACCTCGACCACGCTCACGGGGGTCACTCTGTCCTGTGCGAGCACGGCAAAACAAAACACGCCGAGCACCGCACCCAAGAAACCGAGTGAAAGACGGCCGCTTGGTCGATGTGTCGAGCGGCAAAAGCCTCGTAGATTCATGTAGCTCGCGTCTGACCCCATCCATTTTAACCGCGCGAGGGAACGTGTGTGCATTATCCGTCATGCGCCACCGCGGCGCATTGGGTCATTCTATGCGAGGTTGGGATGCAGGCTACTCGGGCAGCTCCACAATGAGCTTGATACTGGAGTACCACGCGGCGAGGTCATCGATGTCTTCGTCGCTGAGCGCTTGCGCAACGACGTTCATGACCGGGTGCGCACGCTGCCCGGACCGGTAGGCCTCGAGCTGGCCGCGTAGATAGAGGTCGTTTTGACCCGCAATGTGTGGTGCGTCCGGCCGAGTCGCGATGCCGTCCTTCCCGTGGCACACCGCGCAGCTTGCGGCCTTCGCGCGACCGGCGCCGGGCTCGCCGGCCGAGGCAAGAGTCGCAAGCAGCACCAGTGTCACCGCGAACACGACCCGCCCGAGTACACCCTTTGCCCGCACTGCAAGGAACGGGGTGAATCCAATGTGTCGGGGCGGCGCGCTCATACGAGTCTCACTCGATGCAGAGGAACGCGTAAGCGTACCTAGCGGCACCGATAAAGAAAAGCGCGGCAAGTCCGGCCTCCGGTCTCACAGCTCTTCCCAAAACGCGGCTGGCGACCGAGGGGTTCTCACGCCAGAATAGGCGCGAAGCGTTGCCAAACCCATGTTCCAAAGATGCAGACCATCAACGACATCCTCCTCGCGTTGCATTTACTCGCCGCCCTAGCGCCGGCGGCGGCGATCGCTAGCGCCGTGTCCGCGACCCGGGTGCAATACACCGGGCAGCAGTACCTATGTAGGGACATCGAACAGCGCTACATAGTCAACCGGAGCCAGCTCAACACCCGGTCGTTGAACTTTCTTCTGTTCGACGCCGCCGAGCGTGGCTGCACGGACCAGGTTCGGCGCTTTCTCGAGGAGGGGGCGTCCGTCGTGGCGCGAGACCGCTTTGGCAACACGGCTCTGCTACGCGCGGCGCACGGCGGCCAGAGCGCGGTGATCGAGCTGCTGCTTGCGCGCGGCTCCGACATCCACCACCAAAACCTTGCCGGTAGCACCGCCCTCCTGCGCGCCGTGAAGATGAATCGCCGACGCACCGCAAGAGTGTTGCTACAGGCGGGCGCGGCACCATCGACCGCAAACAGGCAGGGCATAAGCCCACTCATCGCGGCCGCCTATGGTGGCGATAGACGGCTGACCCGGCTGCTTCTCGAGCATGGGGCTCGGGCCGACGCACGCGACGCCACCGGCAAAGGTGCCATCGTGTACGCGGCCGGCAGAGGCTACACGAAGATCGTGGCCATGTTGCTCGAGGCGGGCGTTGGCATAAACGACCGCTACGAGAATGAGTTGACCGCGCTGATGTGGGCAGCGGGGCACAGCAACGATGTGCCAGTACAGGAGGGTCGTGAGACGGTAAGCCTGCTGCTCGAGCGGGGTGCAGACCTCACCCTAAGCGATAACCGCGGTCGCACCGCGCTTATGACCGCCGCCGAGCGTGGGCACGCCGACATCGTGGTACTGCTGCTCGAGGCGGGCGCCGATGCCTCGCGGCGCGATGCCGAGGGCAAGACCGCGTATGACCTCAGCACCAACGATGCCGTGCGCCAGGTGCTGGGGCAAAGCTCACTTACTCAGTCGATTGGACGGAAGGCGTATCGCTCAACTTGTTCTCTCTGTGTGAGAAAAACCACATCGCAAAACCGCGTGTTTCAGGCACAAAGTGCACCACACCACAGTCGCGTCGTTTGACGGCACGGGGGCGGCCGTTCGCGATTCGTGGTAATTCTCACTTGCCTAAGCCGCGGTCGTGCTCATCCGGCTGTACAGCGTGGCTTTTCCCACAGAAAGTCTGGGGTTACTTGATAGACTACTAGTAAAGTCGCTCCATGGGGCTGAATTATCAAACGGGACCATCCCTGAGACGACTGGGGTACGACGACTGAGGAACAGGGGCAATCGATTAAGCAGAAGTAGGAGACCGCGACCTCGACGCCCGGTGACCCGGGGCCAAAGGCGTTTAAGAACTTGGAAAAACCCACCCGCAAGCAGGCAGTGATTCCCAAGCGATGGTCGCAATCAATGCTATTGGCCAGCTTGATGGTCGCCGTGGCGAGCGCTGCCTTGGCCGGGTGGGACACCGAGAATCCCGCGTTCGAGACGGTTTCCACCGCGCGCATGACGCTTGCCGCCATCACCACGGCCGAAACCACCGCCTCCGAGGCACACGACGCGCTGCTCCGCGGCTGGAAGCACTACCGCCGCAACACGCCGGAGGGGATGGCCAAAGCGCTCCCATTCCTCGAAGAGGCATTGGAAGCTGACCCTGACTATGGTGCCGCCCACGCAGCTTTGGCCGCCGTTTATTGGTCGTGCTGGGAAAACGAGTGGGTGGCGAGGCTGGGTATCGGACATACCAAAGCGCTCATAAAGGCAAAGCAGCACCTGTCAGCGGCGAGAAAGAAACCCTCCGCCCTGGCGCATCAAGTCGCGTCGAGAATGCGTGTGTACGAGAATCGCCACGAGCTGGCGCTAAAAGAGGCCGAACAGGCCTTGGAGCTCGACTCCAACGACCCCATGAGCCATCTGGTGGAATCCATTGCCTTGGTGTACGCGGGCGACCCAGCGCGGGCGGAGGCACGCGTACGCGAGGCGATCCGCCTCGACCCGCATTCCTCGGATTATCTCTTCTGGCTTGGGCTTGCACTACTCGGACAAGACAAGCTCGAGCCCGCGCTGGAAACCTTGCGCGAGTTCACCGAGCGCAACCCCGACGACTATTGGGGCTTCCTGCTGCTCGGTGCAACACATGGGCTCTTAGAACAAGACAAGGAGGCGCTCGCGGCGCTGGATACCGTCAACAGCCAACGGGCGCAGCTCGGTGACGGCGACTATCGCCTCGAGTACCTGCAGACTTGGCCTTTCCTCAGAACCGCCGACCGCGAACGCATCCGCAACGGGCTGGTCACCGCCGGTGCGTACTAGCGCCAAGGAACTCTCGAGCGTCCCCGCTCTAGAACCCCGCCAGAAAGTGTGCCATGGCTTCGATGTCGCTGTCCGGGTACGCTGCCATGAGCGAACCCTTGGCAGGGGAATTCAAACGCGTCTTGGTCTTGAACTCCCTCATGGTGCGCTCCAGATAAACGAGTTGCTGACCTGCAAGACGCGGCACACGGCTGCTGCCCTCGTAGCCGCCGAGGTGGCATTGAACACACTGCCCTGCGACCGTGGCTCTCTCACCTTTAGAGGCTTGCGCGTCCTCCGCCCGGAACCCTGTTCTGGGCCATTCCTTCTCGGCAAAGTATTGAGCCAAGGCCTTCATCTGCTCCTTGTCCAGACTCGCCACGATACCAGACATGATCGGATTCTCGCGACGCCCCGCCTTGTAGTCCTTTAGCTGCACATACAGATAATAAAACTCTTGGCCGGCAATAATGGGAATATTCGGGTCCGCGGGCAACCCTGCTTCTCCGTGACAGCTCAAGCACAGCACGGCGTTCGCCGGTGTCTGCTCTGCGCCGAGCGATTGCCAAAGCAGCACAAGCACCAGACACAGAAAAATATGGGGCCATGCTTTGGGCTCGACCGTATCGATCACAAGCGCCTCATTGAGGGTTCAGGACAAAAGAGCGCGGGGCCGCTCGACGTCAGCCCCGCGCCTCAGGGTTAAAGATACTGTGCTACTCGGCCAGCGTAAACGCAATGATGTTGTTGCCGCGCTTGTAGTTGAGCTGGGTGTTGCCCCCGGCAGCGACGACGATGTATTGCTTCCCGTCCACCGTGTAAGACGATGGTGGCGCATTCACGCCCGCGCCCGCCTGGAACTTCCACAGGACGCTACCGGTCTCGGCATCGTAGGCCTTGAACAGACCGTTGCCTTCACCAGTGAACACCAACCCGCCCGCGGTCGCCAGGACCCCGCCGATCATGGGTTGGGGCGTTTTCACCTTCCAGCGGATCTTACCGGTGTCATACTCGACCGCGGTCACGTTGCCGTACTGCTCCTCCTCGGGGATGACCTTGAAGGCGCCGCCAAGCCAAAGCTTCCCTTCGGGGTACGGGCTGCTCTCCACGTGATAGGTCATCGGCTGGTGCAAGTTGATCGCATAGGTCAGACGCAGGTTCGGGTTGATGGCCATCGGCGACCATTCCACACCGCCGTTGGCGCCCGGCAACATACGCGCACCGTCTTTGGTCGGCAGCGTCCACATGTCCTCTTGCGCGACCATCGCCTCGGAGAAGCGGATCAGGCTGCAGTCATCCCGGTTATGTACATAAACGTGCCCCGTCTTTCCCCCGTGGAGCACACCGGGCACCTTCTCGCCTTCGTCGTTCATGACATCGGTCAAGATAGGCGGGCTGACCGCATCGAGGTCCCACACATCGTGTGCAATGTACTGGAAGTGACACACATACTTGCCGGTATCCAAGTCGACGGCAACCAAGGAATCCGTGTACAAGTTGTCGCCGGGTCGTAGCGAGCCGTCCAGGTCGGGAGATGGGTTGCCGACCACGAAGAAGATGCGATTGGACTCCAGGTCTACCGCGGGGTTTTGCCACACACCGCCACCGAGCGTCTTGTAGGGGTCGCCCATTTTCTTGAGCGCCGCCTTCTCGGCCGCGATGTCACGCAGCAATTCGCGACCCGTCGCGTCCTTGGTTTCCCAGACGCCAACCGAGTCTTCCGGGACCGTGTGGAAGGTCCACAGCAGGTCGCCGGTCTTCCAGTCGAAGGCCTTTACAAAACCGCGGATCCCGTACTCGCCACCGTTGGTCCCAATCAGCACCTTGCCGTTGGCCACCGTCGGAGCCATGGTCTCGCTGTAGCCAAGCTCGGGGTCGGCGATCTGCTTTTCCCAAACCACTTTGCCGGTCTTTGCATCCAGCGCGACGAGCTTCGCATCCAAGGTACCCAGAAACACCATGTTCCCGTATACCGCCACGCCGCGGTTGTTTGGGCCACAGCAAAAGGTCGTGATCGGACCCATCTTGTGCTTGTAGTGCCAATGCTGCACGCCGGTCTTGGCATCGAGCGCGTATACGTGGCTAAAGGCGGTTGTCGCGTACATGACGCCGTTGACGACGATCGGCGATGTCTCCATAGTCTCGACGACCTCGGTCTGGAAAATCCACGCGGGTCTGAGCTTGCTCACGTTCCCCACGTTGACCTGCCGGTTGGGGTAATACCGGGTTTGATGGTAGTTCGCGTTCGTATGAAGAAAGTTGTTACCGTCACCACCCGCACGCTCGAGCATATCCTGCGTGACGGTGTGCATGTCTCCATACAGCGTCCCACCCTCGACTTCCTGCGCTTGCAGATGCAGCGGAGCAAGTGCGAGCAGGCTGACAGCGCCAAGGGTGCTGCGCAAAAACGGTGATGTTCCTTTCATAGCTCTCCTCCCGAGGCCTCGACTAAAACCGGATTGTTGTTGAATCGGCGGTTGTTGTCCTTTTTCCGTCCGATCCGGCGAACCGCCAGAGTAACGTCAAGCGGTCTCGATTTCCACATCCACCCCGGGCGCGATGGCCCGAGCGGTTAGCAGCTCGGCACGAACGCACCCGGTGGGGGTAAGCTCGGCTCCACGTACGCAAAGTACAAGGCGTCGAGCTGCGCCCAGAGCACGTCGGTCTTGAAGATGAGCGCGGCACAAACCTTCTCGCGCAGCTCGGGCGTCACCGCGTGGGTCTTGACATAGTCGAGCGCGAAATCGGCATCGCGCGGTGCTTGCGTCAGCCGTGCGGTGAAATAGCTGAGCGTGTCCTCGTCGACGAAGTCATATTGCGAGAGCATGGCCGACGTGCGCTCGGCAATGATGGTGGGCGAGAACATCTCCGTCAATGACGAGGCGATGGCCTCGAGCAAAGGGCGTTCGCGCACGAACTGCACATAAGCGTCCACGGCAAAGCGCGTTGCGGGCAACACACCTTGCTCGGAGAGCACGTAGTCTTGCGCAAGACCAAGTCGTACACACAAGTGCAGCCATTTGCTAATACCGCCTTGACCCTCGCGCGTGCCGTCATGGTCGACCACACGCTGCGACCACACGCGTCTGAGCTCGGGGTCAAGGATGCGCGACATGAGCGTCGCATCCTTTATGGGTATGCGGCTTTGGTAGTAGTAGCGATTGAGGGCCCAAGCCTGCACCTGCGCTTTGTCGAGTTCGCCATCACGCATTAGCTTGTGAAAAGGGTGGTTGTTGTGGTAGCGCTCCTCACCGATCCGGCGCAGCCGTTGCTCTAACTCCACCGCGGTATCCACGCTCACGATATGTTGATCTCCAAGCCGTCCTCGGCCACTTCCCAGCCGGCTGCGCCAAGCGCCGCCCGCTCGGGGCTATCCGATAACAGCACCGGATTTGTGTTGTTGATGTGGATGAACACCTTGCGCGCGATTTTCAAACCGCCCAGGCGGGCGACCGAGCCGTTCTCACCATCCATGGAGATGTGGCCCATACGCTGCCCGGTCTTCTTACCCTCGCCGCTCTTGATCATCTCGTCGTCACTCCACAGTGTGCCATCGAAGAACAGCAGATCGGCGCCGTCGCAGCGTGCGCGCAGTGCCTCGGTCACCGTTGCGCAGTTCGCTACATAGAGCATACGTCGGCCATCGTTGGCATCCGTGATCTCCAAGCCGATGGTGTCTCCCTCGGCCGTGCCGAAGTTCGCGCCCTGGCTCTTGTCTTCCATATACAGTGCGACTTTGCCCGGAACGGCGAAAGGCGTTACCTGCAAGCCGCCCAGGTCAATGCTCGCGTCGAGCGCAAATGGCTCGCGTGTCACCACATCCGCAGCGAGCACCCGGAAGATCGGATTTTGGTCCAGCACAGCCAGCACTCTGGGGTGCGCATAGACGACAAATGGCGTGCGCTCGCGCAGGTTCAGCAAGCCCGCAACAGCGTCCACATCGCCGTTTGTGAGCACGACCCCGGCAATCGGCGACGAGCGCAGAGCCTCACGCGGATGAAGCTGTGGTTGACGTCCGATCTGCTCACGTAGATCGGGGGCCGCATTGATGATAAACCAGCGTTCCCCATCCCCGCTCACGGCGACCGATGCCTGCGTGGCCGGTCGCGCACAAGGGTCGTTGGCGCGTGCCCGCCGGCATGCTTCGCTGTTGCTGTTCCACTGGGGAAAGCCGCCGCCCGCGGCGGCCCCCAAGACGATAACCCGGATCATTGATAGCTGCTCGTGTCCAAAGGGACACTATTGTAGGGCTTGCGGCCGACACCGAGTCAATCCCTTGAAGATTCTTCACCGGGCTTGAAACTGCGCGAAGACTTGGATTCAATACGCGCACAATCAGAGATTTCACAGAATGAGGGTGCTCCGTTTGAACACAAGGATGCTTGCCGTGCTGTTAGCGCTCGGCTGCTCGTCCCCGGCGCTGGCAAAAAACACCGGACTCAAATTTATCAGCAACGAGAAGAGCAGCACTATCACCGTGCTCGACGCTGACGACAACGTCGTACGCAGCTTCGAGACCTGTGCGCGACCGCGCGGGATGCACTTTACAGAGGACCGCAAGGCCTTCTTCGTCGGCTGCGCTGACGACTCGCTTATCGTCGTCTACGACGTCGAGAGTCAGGAGCTCACCCGCCGGATACGCGGTGTAGAAGAGCCCGAAACCTTCGACCTGCACCCCAACGGCCGGCATCTATACATCTCCAACGAGGAGGACGCCGCCGCGAGCGTATTCGATATCGAAACCGGTGAGGTCGTCGGCGAGTACGAGACCGGCGAAGAGCCCGAAGGCGTGCTGATCACTTCGGACGGACGCTATGTATTCGTCGCATCCGAAGCTGCAAACCTCGTCCACGTGATCGACACCGAGCAGGGCGAGGTGGTCAAAGACATCCTGGTCGATACGCGGCCGCGACGTTTTGCGTTGACGCCCGGTGACAAGGAACTTTGGGTCTCCGCCGAGCTCGCGGGTGTGGTCGACATCATTGACGTGCAGACGCTCGAGGTGGTGGGTGATATCGCCTTCCTCCCGACCGGTTTTCGTAAGGAGCAGGTCACACCGGTGGACCTCTTGATCACAAAAGACGGTCGCCGTGCCTACGTGGCGCTCGGCCGCGCGAATCACGTCGCGGTGGTCGACGTCGAGAAACGTGAAGTGATCGACTACATACTGGTTGGCAAGCGTGCCTGGGGACTCGCGCTCACACACGACGAGAAAAAACTATACGTAGCCAACGGGTTGTCCGATGACATTTCGGTTATCGACACCGAACGGCTGAAAGTGACCAAATCGATCCCCGTCGACCTCGTGCCCTACGGCATTCTCATCGATGACCACTAGCGCCGTTGTCTCACCGTGCGACAAATAACTACGGCTCCCTTTCCGGTTCTGCTCGCCGCGCTGCTGTGGGTCTGGTGCACGCAAGCACCGGCGCGGGAAATTTTCTCCATCGGCTATGTGCAGCGGGCCGACGACCCACTCTACGCACCGCACCGCGCCTACACGGGTTTGACCCTGCGCGACAACCGCCGGCCCGTGGACGGCGCCAAGACCGCCCTTCGTGAGAGCCGTATTCTCGGGCGCGCCCTCGGGCTGAAATTCGAGCTGGTGGAGCGAACGCTGGTGGACGGCGAAGACCCGGTGGCCGTCGTCAACGCACTAGCCGAAGACGACGGCATAGCTTTTGTGTTACTCGACTTGCCCATCGACGATGTCATCGCGCTGGCCAAGAGCGCCTCACCGAGTGTGCTGTTCAACGTACGCCATTTCGATGACGCGCTGCGTGGCGAGATGTGCTCGCGAACGCTTTTTCATACCCTGCCCAGTCACGCAATGCTGATGGACGCTCTCGCCCAATACCTGACCAAGAGCAAGTGGCGCAACGTCCTCATCCTGGAGGGCGAGGAAGCGGCGGACGCGGTGGCGAGCGCCTCTTTCCAGCGCTCGGCGCGCAAGTTCAGTCTGAACGTGGTGGACGTTCGTTCCTTCGTGCTCGGTAAAGACCCGCGTGTCCGGGAACAGAACAACGTCCGGCTGCTGACCGGGGACGCGGACTACGACGTGATATTCCTAGCCGATTCCGTCGGTGAGTTTGGCCGCTACGTGCCCTATGGGACCCAAAAGCCACGCCTGGTGGTTGGCAGCGAAGGCTTGCGCAGCAGCACCTGGCACTGGACCTGGGAGCGCCATGGTGCACCGCAGCTCAACCAACGCTTTGACAAGACCGCGGGGCGGCGGATGCAAATGCCCGACTTCGCCGCGTGGGCGGCGGTCAAAGCCATCATCGAGGCGCTGGTACGCACAGAGTCGACCGACATCGACCAGCTCACCAGCTTTCTGCGCTCCGATGCTTTCACCCTGGACATCTACACCGGTGTACCCTCCAGCTTTAGAGCGTGGGACAACCAGCTGCGCCAGTCCGTCCTGCTCCACACGCACAACGCGGTCATCGCGCGGGCACCGTTGGATGGCTTTTTGCACCGGACAAACACGCTGGACACCTTGGGTATGGACGCGCCGGAGACGGTGTGTAGCCTCGATACAGGTAGCTAAACCGGGCAAAAGAAGTTGAACTATGGCGCCGCGCCATGGTCACTGCTCATCGTGCTCAGAAGAGGTCTGACGACAATGTCCAAACGTCTTGTTTGCGGTGTCCTGATGCTGCTCTCGCAAGCAGCGCTGTCCGTCGAGGTGGTCAAGAGCGGTACGTGGACGACAATCGACTACGACGTGCAGGGAATGTGGCGTATTGTTGATACGGGTGACGGGCTCGCCGTCGAGTTGGGCGAGGACTTCGAAACCAAGAACGGGCCGGACCTTCACATACTGCTGTCGCCGATGCCTGTCGGTGAGCTCAGCAACGAGAACGCGAGCTCCAAGGCGCTGATTGTCGGTCTGCTACAGACGACCGATGGCGGTTTTTTCAAGAAGATGAAGGGGCCACAAACGCTGCCACTGCCATTGGGGATAAAGCTCCCAGACTACAAGAGCATCGTGATCCACTGCGTGAAATTCTCACACCTGTGGGCCGGCGCCCCGCTCGACTGAGCGGTGCGTTTCCACGCTCGCAGCACGGGCGATAACAAAGCACCCACCATTTTGACGAGGACATACTTATGAAAGTGGGCTTTATTGGACTTGGCAACGTCGGCGGGAAGCTTGCCGGTAGCCTGCAACGCAATGGTTTCGACTTGACGGTTCGCGACCTCGACCGGTCGGTGGCCGAGCCCATTTTGAGAAAGGGCGCAGGCTGGGCGGACTCGGCTAAGGCGCTGGCCGAGGCGGTCGACCTCGTCATTACCTGCCTACCCTCGCCCGCGGTCTGCAGCCAAGTCATGGAAGCCGAAGACGGTGTCATCGCCGGGTTGGGTCCGGGAAAGATCTGGTTGGACATGAGCACGACGGATGAAGCCGAGGTGAAGCGTCTTGCGCCGCTTGTCGAGGCGACGGGCGCCACCGCCATGGACGGACCGGTATCGGGCGGCTGTCACCGGGCGGCAACCGGGAACATCTCGATATTCGTCGGCGGCGAGCGCGCAGACTTCGAACGAATCCTGCCGGCACTGACCGTCATGGGCCGGCGAATTCTACACACCGGGCCACTTGGCTCCGCGTCGGTGCTCAAGGTCGTCACCAACTACCTGTGCTCGGTCCACCTGGTCGCGCTCGGTGAGGCGTTGATAGTCGCAAAACAATCGGGAATGGACCTCAACACGGCGTACGAAGCGATCCGCATTTCCTCCGGTAACTCCTTTGTCCACGAGACCGAGAGCCAAGTCATCTTGAACGGCAGCTACAACATCAACTTCACGATGGACCTGGTGGTCAAGGACATGAGCTTGTTCGACAGCTTGGCCGAGCGTCTCGAGGTACCGCTCGAGATATCGCCGCTCGTTCTCGGCATCTTCAAAGAAGGCGAGCAACGCTATGGCTCGCGCGCCTGGTCGTCGATGATCGTGAAGCGGCTGGAGGATGCATGTCACGCGGAGCTACGCGGCGTTGGTTTCCCCGCGGAGATGACGGACACCGAGGCCGAGGCATCCGGCGCAGAGGTCCTGGTACGCGGCCGCTAACCACCACATTTCGGGGACAGTTTACTTAATTCTTCCCGGTCGCGATTCCCTATGCGCCGCAACCAAGTGCCGGCGGAGAAATCTAGTAAACTGTCCCCGTTTCCTTTACGCGGCTGAAGAGTGTCATGGTCGATTACTGCGCGAACCAAGACCCCTTCGCACCCGCGTATAGATTCCTACCTCTTCATCCTGAGCCGCCTCCCCGGTCTCATTACATTTCGTTCAGCTTCCGTTCAGGTTGAAACCGATAGTCTCATGCCATGTGGACCGAGCTCGTCTCGGCATCACTTCCTCGGGACCCGAGGGTGTCCCGAAACAATGACTGAATTTCCGTCGCTATGTCCAAGCGGCGCTGGTCGCAGTCGGCTTGTAGGAGGCCTGAACAATGATAAGTATGCGTAGTGCCAAAGCGGAACGGGCGTTTCGCCCGAACAAGCTCCCGCTAGTGCTGGTTTTAGCGTCCGGTCTGGGTTTAGGGTTGGCCGCGCAACCCACGCGAGCACAGCAGGGAGCCCCCACCTTACGCCTTTTTCCCACGACGGTGATCGAAGATATCAAGCACACCGGGAACGTGGCCCAGGAGATGGAGACCGACCTTCAAAACGTGATCTCCAGGCTGGACCAGCAGGCCAAGCTGTTCGAGGAAAGCAAATGTGATGACGCTTCGCTAGACGCGGGCTGCGCTCAGATCAGCAAACAGCTCGGAGCCACGTATTTGGAGATGCTCGAGACCATGGGCGACCGCCTGCCCGATATGGAGCGAGCCGTCATCAATACCCAGGTCAGCCTGGAGAAACGCATACGCCGCGAGCTTGGCGAGAAGATGACGCCTTGGGACTTGCAGGAGATGCTGCTCGACGAAGGCAACACCCAAGTTGCCAATGCCCCGTCTCCGCTACGCGGCCGGTCGGGGATGCGCTTGAGCGACCGGTTCCGCCAGTACTACAAGCTGGTCGCGCATCCCGCAAGCAAGAGCACGAGCTCCATGGCGGTCATCGCCTCCGACATCTATTTGGACATGCAAGAAACGTCCGCGCTGATTGCGCTCACCAGGCAAGAGATTGACCGCACCGCGCTGATGGAGGAGCTCAACCAGTCCTTGGGAATGATCACACCGGAGATGCAAGCAGTCGTCGGCGGGGTCAAGACGATTCTGTTTGGCGATGCGCCACCTGCCGTCTCCATCGCCGGACCACCCACCGGTAAAACCGAGCAGGCTTACCGAAGCCCGCTACAGCTTTGAGGGAGCACGTGTCATGAAACTGGCAAAACCAAGAATGAGCCGCGCCATCGGTGTCGGCGTATTGCTTCTCGGTCTCGCAAACGTCGGTTGCACCGAGGCGGAGCCCGAGATCGCCTCTTGCGGCCCACCGCAGGGGAACATGTTGGAAGCGGCGCTGGAGGAAGCGAGATGGGAGCTCTCGCACGGCTGCGAGAGCGGCTTCGACGGCTATCTCACGGCCTTGCTCGACATCGCCGAGGGGGACCCACGGCCGGAGAATAAACGCCTGTTTAGTGACTTCCTCATTTGGGCCTCACAGCAAGGTGTGCTGAGCAAACGGCAGGCGCAAGAGGCTTACAACCGATACTTCAACGTCAAGTTTGTATCGCTACAAGGTGACTACAACAATTGTGCGGCGACCTGCCCGATCAAGGACGACGTCATGTTCTCCATGGAGCAAGAGTTGCTCGACAAGGAGCGAGGGCTGCTGAAGGTGAGCGCGGACCAGTCCGCATACTACCGTGCAGACCGCCTGTTCCAGGAAACCCAGCTCGTGCTGGAAGCAACCTGCTCGGCCTGTCCGTCGAGGCCCTAGGCGCACGGTGATGGAGTTCTTCAAACGGTCCACCTTTGCCCAGGGTTTGCTTGACGGCCTGTACGCCGCGACCATCTTTAGCATGCTTAGCACGCTCGTCGTCGCGATGTTGTACTTCGTGCCGGCGGTCTCACCCGAACGATTGGTCGCTTGGAGTGAAGCAAACCTGGGGTTCTCGGTGTTCTTGTTTGCGCTGACGCTCGCGCTGTTCTTCGGCTCGATGCTGAGACTGGCCCGCCTCCTAGAAGAAGGTGCGAACGTCGAACGGGTCGCCCACGCGGATCATCTCGTTGATATATGGATCAACACCTTTTTTGGAGTGGGGGTCATCTGGACGGCGATCGGGATGCGCGGGGCGCTGGTTGGCGCCTTGGGTGACACCGCGGGCGCGGCCGAGGCTGGTGCCTACGCCATACTGCAGCGGCTCGTGGAAGGTGGGATCTTGACAGCGCTGTCCACGACTATCGTTGGCGGCGTGGGCGGATACTTGATGCGGGTGGTCAAAGCGCTGGGCGTGGGCACGAAACTCACACAGTTCTACAGCGAGGACGGCTCCAAGCAAGGCGCGGCAATACATTCGGTTCTTAGCTCCATCGACGCGAGTCTGCAAAACGAAGCCCCACGAGGAGACACCAAGAATGGTCGATTTGCCATGGAGACGCGCGGGTCTTGACCACTCCGCCGAAGCCCGTGCGAACGTCGAGCTGCTGCAAACCGACGTCATGCGATTCATGGCGATCTTGGGTTTTTGTCTTATGGCCATATTCGCCTTGGTGCACAGCATACCGCCGGCGGCACTGACCTCGGAGCCGGAGACGACGACGCCGGCGATGCTACAACGGGCCTCCATAGACCAAGCCTACGCAGAGTTGGAAGCGCTCAACCAAGAGCTCGACGAGGTCGGTGCGCAAGTCGCACAAGCGCTGGCGGAGCGCGATTCGACGATGGCCGCGCTTGGCTCTCTCAAGCAGACAGAGCAGACATTGTCCGAGCGCTACTCGCGGGCGGAACGTGTATACCAGCAACAGCTTGCGAGCATTGCCGAAGTTGGCCAAAAGCTGCGCACGCAACGAGACGCACTAACGACCTTGCAGCAACGCCGAAAGGTGACACGCGCCGCGCTGGAGGGTCTGGAGAACGCAAAGGTGACACAAGGTGCGATGCCACAGCAGAGTGAGCCGCAAAGAAAGCAACCGACGCCGCCCGCTGTGCGCACGGCAACGGCTGCGCCGGTGCCAAAACCCGTGGCAGTGCCAAAACCCGCGCCGGTAGCAGCAAAAGAACCCAAACAGCCCGAGCAAAAAGGCTATGCCTTGCGTTTCTCCTCGGATCTCTCACTGCGCGCGCTCATCGCACAGCATAAAGTCGGCTTTTTTGGCTTTGTGGGCGAGGACGCTTGGCAACTCCGGGTTGACGGTGGCGTGTTGAAGTACCGGCGTGCCCCCCTGCCAAAACGCTTCCACGAGATGACACCCGAGACAGTCCCGGATGCGTTTGTAAAAGCGCTACGGGACACCGCCGCGCCCCAGAGTACGGGTTGGGGTGTCACCCTGCCGCGCGCGATCCAGGATCAAATACAACGGCACATGGACGGAGACACCGGGGGCATCCTGGTCATCCATCCGGACGGTCGAGTCCGTCTGCGTGCGGATACTGCAGGGGGGTAGTCATGCATCCATCATGTTATTTCCTGTTCACCGCGTTGCTTCTTACGGGCTGCACGACGATGAGCTCTGCACCCAGCACCTACAACGACAAACGCGAGCAAGCACTGAACGAATGGGTAGACACCGAGCTAGCACCCTACTTGGCCGAACAGCTCAGCAGCCATCCGCGCTTTCGCGGTGAGCCGGTCTTGCTGGTCAGCATGTCCGGCGCCGATGTCACACCCGACATCGACGAGCTTAGCGAAAGCATTAGAGACCAGATACATAGCGAGTTGCTCAATGCGCAGGGGGTACATCTGATTTGGCGGCCAACGGTCAAGCCTTGGCAGCACCATCGCAGCCTCGCCAAGGTGGATTGCGACGACAACCGTCAAGTGCATTACTTCATTGGGATCGATACAAAGCTCACACCCGAGGGCGACCTGCGCGTCGCAGTACGCGCACTCGATGTCGAAGCGCAGAGCTGGGTGAGCGGGTTTGGGAAGCAATGGCGCGGGGACGCAAGCTCGCGACACGCGCGCGCGCTCGCACGCCGGCACACCGACGAGTATCTGCGCGGGCTGCGGGTTCTGCCCTTCGAGGACGCCCAGTCCGATCTTCTGGCCGCGTATCTGGCGACCAATTTGAGCTGCTTGGTACGACAGCTCGGCACCGACGAGATCCTCATCTACCCGGAGCCCTTGGCGAAATCGCCCGAGACGCTGCACAGAACGCTGGACCTGGTTGGGAACTACTTGGCGCGCTTTAGAGAAGTGCGTGTCACCAAGAAGCGCAGCGAGGCGAACTTCGTGCTGCGTGGCGAAGCGCACGATATCCACGATGGGCTGTATCAGCTCTGGGCCCTGGTCGAGTCCGCCGACAACGGCGAGCATCTCCGAGGCGCCGACACCGAGGCCTACGTCAAAGTGCAACCCGCGCGAGCACGACCCGTTGCCGCCACCACCGTCGTACCAGCACCCATCCCCTCAGCGGTGCCCGTGGCGCCGAGCACGCCCAGCGTGGTGCCACAGCCACTTGCCCGGAAAACTGTGTTATCGGACCTCCGACTGATGCGGCCGCGTCATCCACGCGTGTGCGGTTCGAGCCGTGGTTTGCCGCCCGGGTCCTGGGTACCGACACGTTACGAGGTGCTGACGCAGAACGCATGCTTCGCCATCGAGTTCGACATCGAGCAGGACGCGTATGTCTTCTTGCTAAAACACGATAGCAACGGCGGCATCGAACGAATGCTCAGCAACCTCTGCAATGGCTACGGACGCGCATTTTCCCGCGGTGTGACCTTGCGCTACCCACGGCCAAGAGGGACACGGATTCCATACCGACCCTCGGAAGAGACCTTTTATGCCATAGCGGCGCGCGATGCGCGGGCGTCGCGTTCCGTTGCAGACCACTTGGCGCGGCTTGGCGACCCTTGTGAGCGCTGGCTGAGCCGTGCCATCCATCAAGCGGAGTTTGAAACTTGGCTTCACGACCTGAGACGGCTCACGGTCGCGTATCCAGGTGAGATCGAATGGCGTGCCCTGCGCGTCCGGCACATCAACTAGCGAGTCGCCACCTCGCGACGGGTAGATGCAGATGTTTAGAACGGTCGGCTTTCTCATCGGGTTCTCCTTGGCCAGCATCGGGCTACTTTTTCTCGTTGACACGAGCTCCGCGCTGCGTACCCGCGACGCTGTGGTAGAGCTCATTGAACGCTTCGACATTGCGCTTCCGGAGCGCTTTGCGTCGTCCCGCAGCACGCTTGCGACCGCCGTCGCACCCGAGCCAAGCAGCACGCCCGCACCGGGCACAATGCAAACCCAAACCGCACTGGCCGATGAGCAACCCGGACCCGGTGAGCAGCCGCAACGCTCGGCGCGGACCGAGCAGAACGCTCTAGGCCAAACGCAGACCAAGCAAGACCTCTCTACCACCCCAGCCCCAATGCCGGTGCAAACAGTGGAGACGCCGATGCCGGTGCAAACAGTGGAGACGCCGATGCCGGCCCGACTCGACCCCCTGGTCCCGGCTCCGGCGCGCAATTGGCATGTGTTCTGGAGCCCGTTTGGCAGCGAATATGCCGCGAATGGGTTTGCCGAGCGTCTCACGGGGCTAACCGGGCTCGACTTCACGGTCATTCGAGAAGGTCCCGGTGAATACCAAGTCGCCTTCGCCTACGCCGACGAGAACGAACGCTCAGCGGGGCTTGCGATGATCGAGACACAAACCGGTTTGCGACTACGGACCCCAAACCCATGAGAGCCATTCTTCTTACGCTTGTCTGGTGCGTCGCGCTGGTTGCCGGCGGCGAGACCGTACACGCCGCCGGCGGCGCTCCCGACACGGACCCGGCAACGCTTTGGCAGGGCTTCTTGAGCGATGCATACCAACTGGAGCCGACCCGAAGCTTTCCCTACGAATCGTGCTTTAGACGTGCGGCGAAAGCGCACAACATACCGGTCGTGCTGTTGCTCGCGGTGGCCCGCGGCGAGAGCGACTTCGACCCGCTGGCGAAGTCCAAGGCCAACGCGCGTGGTCTGATGCAGATATTGTGGCCGACCACGGCCCGGCACCTCGGTATCTCGCGCCTGTCCGAGCTCCATGAACCGTGCACCAACGTGGATGCCGGCGCCCGTTACCTAAAGGAGCTGCTCGCGCGCTACGCCGGCAACGTACACCGTGCGCTGGCCGCCTACAACTACGGCCCAAACCGTATTGCGGTTGCGGATTCGCGCATGCCCGCCGGTGCACGCTGGTATAGCGGTTACATCCACCGGCATCTGAGCTACGTGATCGGTGCGCCCAAGAGCGGTCAGAAGCTTCCCTATGCGCGCGAAGGCAAGTACGAGGTCATCGCATTCAACAAACCCTATCGCGCGCAGGCCTTTGTGGCCACGTTGAAGACGGCGTTGCCCGAGGTGCGCATAGACTGGTTTCGCAGCGAGCTCGGTCTGTTCCGCGTAGTGATCATGTACGAGGACCCCGAGGAGCTGACGCAGGCAAAACAAGGCTTGCGGCGTGCCGGCTTCGTGGTCTTGTAGGGCCAGCCCCACCGGTTCCCGCACGCGCATCACCTGCATGAGGGTCAGCTTCGCAGAAAAAAGGGTATAGTGGCTCCGGGCAAACCGCGGAGACGAACCCAATGAAAACAAGACTAAGCATTGCCGCTACCGTTCTTATCGCTACTGTTAGCAGCGGCCCGGTCGGTGCCGAAGACGTGATCAACTGCGCCTACCCGTTCTGGCCAGGGTTTGCGCCCACACATCTCGCCAAAGAGCTCGGCTATTTCAAAGAGGAAGGGCTCGAGGTCACGGAGGTCTTCGACGACGACCGCTCCAATGTGCTGCCGGCGCTCGAGCGCGGTGACATCGATTGCTCAATGCGAACCGTGGGTGAGTTCCAAGGCCGGCCGCGCACACCCGAGACGCAGGGGACCATCATCGGCACCATCGACATCTCGCTGGGTGGCGACGGGGTCATCGCGGACGGTTCCATTAAGACGGTATGTGACCTCAAGGGCAAGACATTTGCGGCGGAGCCAAACACACCGGCGCGGTTGCTCGCCCAGGTAGCGTTGAAGGAGCAGTGTGAACTGACCTTCGATGATCTCATCATAAAGGACATTGCCACTGCCGATGCCATAGCCGTGTTCGCGGACGAATCCGTTGCGGGTGTCGCCGCCTACGAGCCCGTGCTGACTCATGCGCTAAAGAGCAACGACCGCGAGGGGGCCAAAGTTCTGCTGTCATCGCGTGATTATCCCTACGTCATCACCGATGTGATTGTCGCGCGCACCGACAACCTTCGTGAGAACCCGGAGAAGTACCGTAAGTTTCTGCGCGGCATCTACCGTGCCATAGACTTCTACAACAAGAACCACAAGGAAGCGGTTCGAATCATCGCGCCAAACTTCCAGCTATCCGAGCAAGAGCTGGAAGATACCCTGCCCAACCTCGAATACACCACCTACGAGGAGTCGCTCGAGCTAATGGGTACCGGTGGCAAGCCCGGCAAGCTGCACGGCATCTTCGACAATGTCATGTTGATGAACATCGAGGCTGACGCGGCCGATGGACCACCATTGAAAGCCGACCACGAGATCGACAACTCCATCATCACTAACTTGTTCGACGGGCACAAACGCTAGCCCAGGGTGAGACACTGGCTCCGGGATGGTCGCGCACCATCCACGGAGCGTTCCGTTTGACGGAGATTCGGCTTGCAAGACCGGGGCAACCACACCTGGAGAGACTTCTTCCGCTTTCGCGGCGAGATCGGCCGACACCAGGCGTGGGTCGTTGGGGCCGGTTCCTTTCTCGCGATACTCGGGTTCTGGCAGGCGCTGGCGGTGTCCGGTTTGGTTGCGCACCAATTCTTGCCGACGCCTTTCGAAGTATGGAACGCATTGGTCAATCTGTTTGCCAAGCACAATTTCATCCATGACATAGGGATCAGCATCTACCGGGTGTGGACCGCGTTTGTACTCGCGGCCGTGATGGCAATACCGCTTGGTATATTGATGAGCGCATTCCCCATCGTGCGTGCCGTCAACGAGCCTGTCATCGACTTCATCCGGTATTTGCCGGTGCCCGCGCTGGTGCCCCTCACGGTGATCTGGCTGGGCATAGGCGAGCTGTCGAAGATCACCTTGCTTTGGATGGGCACCTTCTTCCAACTCGTGCTCCTAGTAGCCGAGGATGCGCGACGCGTACCACGCGAGTATCTCGAGATTGCGCTCACCGTGGGCGGGCGACCGAGGCACTTACTACGTCACATCATATTGCCGGCCATGCTCCCAAACATGGTCGACAATCTGCGTATCACGCTCGGCTGGTGCTGGACATATTTGATCATCGCCGAGATCGTCGCGGCCAATTCCGGTGTAGGTCATGTCATCTGGGCCGCGCGGCGTTATGTCAAAACACCGGAGGTATTTGCCGGTATTCTCACCATCGGTGTTATCGGTTTAGTCACCGACCAGGCGGTCCGCTACGTTCACAAACGCTGGTTTGCCTATCTGCGCTGACGGGTGGTCATGGCGACATACGAACACTTTCTCGTCATAGACCGGGTCTGCAAGACCTTCGCCGGAGAACGTGGAGAGTCGCACACCCCGGTCATCGACAACGTCTCCATGGTGATCGAAGAAGGCGAGTTCATTGTTTACTTGGGACCATCCGGCTGTGGCAAGACCACCTTGATGCGGACGGTGGGCGGGCTGGAAAAACTCAGCTCGGGTGCCATCATCCTCGAGGGCGAACCGGTCATTGGCCCGGACCGGAAGAAGGGCATGGTGTTTCAGTCTTATTCCTCCTTCCCGTGGCTGAGCGTGTTGGAAAACGTCAAGTTCGGTCTTCGTTATCGAAGCGATGTCGACGAGCAACAAAAGGAGTCAATCGCACGACGCTATCTCCAACTGGTCGGCTTGGCTCAGTTCGCCGACTTCTACACGAACCGGATCTCGGGAGGTATGCGCCAGCGCGTGGCCATCGCACGCACCCTCGCCGCCAACCCAGATATCTTGCTGATGGATGAACCTTTTGGCGCGCTGGATGCGCAGAACCGCGAGCTGCTGCAAGCTCAGTTGCTAAACATCAGCTACCAGGAGAAGAAGACCGTTATCTTCGTGACACACGATGTTGAAGAGGCGATCTTTCTCGCCGACCGCATCTTCGTGTTCTCCGCCCGGCCGGCGCGCATACTGCGCGAGATCCGTGTCGCCGAGCATCTTGGCGATGGGACCCGCACCTTGCAGACAAAGGAGAGCGAAAGCTTCTTCCGCTTGCGCAACGAGATTCTGCACCTCACGCGCGAACAGGTGCAGAAAACCGAAGAGCTAGTGGTTGGAGCAGCGGTATCGTGAAGACCCGTTTCGACTTCCACGACCAGCATGTCTTGGTAACCGGCGCCAGCCGCGGCATCGGCTACGCGGTCGCCGCCGCTTTTGCCGACAGCGGAGCCAGACTGACCCTCCTGGCAGACGACGCGGGGACCGAGACCGCCGCAAAAGCCTTGCTCACGGGGAGCGGTTGCACCGTCGATTCGCGCCGATGCGACATCACCCAACGAGAGCAGGTCAGCGCGGCCTTCGCCGACATGGCGCACATCGACGTCTTGGTCAATAACGCGGGGCTGGAGCTCATCACCCCCATGCTGTCAGATGAGCCAGATGTCGAGGACAACTTTTGTCGCATCATCGAGATCAACGTGCTCGGCACTTATTTTGTTACGCGCGCCGCGCTGCGCCACATGGGCCCGGGTGGACGCATCGTATTCACCGCGTCCCAGTGGGGAAAGACGGCGGTGGCGGACTTCTCCGGATATTGCGCGAGCAAACATGCGAACATCGGCTTTATGCGCTCGCTGTCCAAGGAACTCGCGCCAAACCACATACGGGTGAACGCGGTTTGTCCCGGCTGGGTGCGCACCGACGCTTCGATGCGCTCGCTCAGAGCCATGGCCGTGCGCGAGGGACGCACCGAGCAAGCGCTCCTCGACGAGATCGTCGCAGGCCAAGCATTCGGCGGCCTGATGGAGCCCGAGGATGTGGCGCAGACTTACTTGTTTCTGGCGTCAGACGCGGCGCAGAACATAACGGGACAAGCAATTGTTGCGGACCGCGGTGAGTTGATGAGTTGAGCGGAGAGCTACAAGCTAAGCGCGCGGTGGTCATCGGTGGTGCACGCGGGATCGGCCGGGCGATCGCCGAGTCCTTCGCCGCGCAAGGCGCCGTGGTGTGCGTAGCCGACAAAGACCGCGCCGCTGTTACCACCGACGCAATCAGCATGAAGGGGCACGACGCCTTTGCCGCGCATGTGGACGTCGCCGATGAGGATTCGGTCAGAGCGCTCTTCGACGAAGCCGTACCACGTTTGGGTGGTCTGGACATCGTGGTAAACAGCGCCGGTGTGATACAAGAAAAAGCACTGCTGGAGACGACCGCGGCCGACTTCGACCGGGTCATCGGCGTCAATCTGCGCGGTACCTTTCTGGTTGGGCGCGAGGGGCTGCGGGTACTCGTTGGCGCCGGCGAAGGCGGGCGCGTCATAAACGTCGGCTCCGACCTCGGTGTGCTGGGACGCGAGACCTTTTCTCCCTACGCCGCGTCCAAAGGCGGCGTACACGCGCTTACAAAGTCCTGGGCGCGGGAGTTCGCACCCGAGATTCTTGTCAACGCGATTGCACCCGGTCCGGTTGACACGGATATGCTGGACCTCAAAAACATGAGCCCGGAGTGGCGCGTCAAGGAGGAAAGTATCCCGCTCGGACGCGTCGGCCGTCCCGCGGAGATCGCGGCGCTCGCGGTGTTTCTCGCCGGCCCCGGGGCCAGCTTTATCACCGGTCAGATTCTAGGACCCAATGGCGGAAGCGTCATGCCCTGAGCACTGGGGCCCTTAGGAGAACTCGAATGGCAGACCCCATCAAAGTCGACTCCCATGTACATCTTTATCGAAGCCTCGAGGAAGGCATCTTGGAGAAAGATGGTTACCAGGTTTGGGAGTATGGCACGCGCGAGAACACGCACCAGAGCAACGCGAAAGGCACGGTGACGGAGATACTAAAGGCCATGGAGCATGCCGAGGTGGCAAAAGCCATCGTCGTCAATCTGTTTATCGTGCGCGAGCGGGAGCAAAAACGCATCTCGAAGCTGCTCCCCGGATTGAGCGCCGCGGAGCGGAACAAAGCCGTACGCGAAGCCCGCCGGGAGGTTCTCGAAGACTTTTGCGACTTCAACCGGTGGGCATGCGAGACCGCGCGCGAGCACTCCCAGCTGGTCCCCTTTATCGGTATCGACCTGCATGCTTTCTCCGGAGAGCGTGCCGCCGCGCATGTTAAAGACATGGTGCAAAACCACGCCGCAAAAGGCGTCAAGCTGCACGGTGCAGCGCAGGGTTACAACATGGCCGACGAGCGCCTTTGGCCTATGTACGCCGCGTGCCAGGAGTTGTCCGTGCCGATTATTGCGCACTCCGGACCGGACCGCGGCGGCGAAGGCTTTGCCGAGCCCCAGGCTTTTGGGCGGATGCTACGAGCCTTTCCAACGCTAACGGTCGTGCTGGCACACATGGGTGGGGCAACCTGGGAGCAGGCGAGCGAGATTGCCCACACCTACCCGAACGCGTTCTTTGACTGCTGCGAGATCATCGAATGGACCGGGGGGAGCAAAGCACCCACGGAACAAGAGCTCACGCGTCTGATCAAGGACGTCGGGCCCGAACGCGTGATGATGGGGTCGGATTTTCCATGGTACGACCTCGACCATACCGTTGGTCGCGTCATGGAGCTGCCATTACTCTCGGTCGAAGAAAAGGAGGGCATCCTCGGCACCAACGCCGTGCGTATATTAGCCCTTTGAAGCGGTAGCGGGAGCTGCCGCAAGCGCTCACCCCACGAGGCTCGACTTACGCCTAGTGACGCTGCCGCTTCCCGCCCGCCTTCAACCGACTATGCCAAATCTGGGTCCGCTCCGATCCTCCACCACGGATGTCATCGTGGTCGACTGGGGATACACCGGAAGAGGTGACTCGAGCAGGACCATCATTTCATCCGCGGACACGGGCTTGCTGAAAAGGTAGCCCTGTATGAGGTCGCAGCCGTTCTCGCGCAGGAAGTCGAGCTGCTCAGGGCGCTCTACCCCTTCAGCGATTACCTTGAGGTTCAAGCTTTTGCTCATGGCAATGATGTAGAGCGGTTGCGTCGATGGGATCCACGCTCGATTCGACCATTGCAATCCGGCGGGACACCATCAGGGCAGGAGTGTCCACATTGGTGTCGTGAACCAGCTGGATCAAAACATCGTGTTCGGACTCCTGCATGTTGCGGAAGGACTCAGTATCGCCTTCCTCGTCGGTGTGGTTTGCGATAGGTTCCACGGTTGAGCGTGTATCCTCATACCCGTCGGGCAGCAGCACCCGGATCTCGTAGTCTTCCGGATAGGCACTCTGATAGCTCGCGAAGAGCTTGAGTAGGCCTGGCTGCAGCAGCTGATAGCGCTGTCCTTCGTCGTCGACTAGCAAGTAGCGTTATTGGCGCACCCTAGCCCGGACATTCGTTCATGTGGTATGCGATGCCTTAGAGGTTCCCTTAGGCTGCTTTACGCGACTCAGTCGAACGTGCACCGAAGCACGTGCCTGACCCCGACGAATTCTCTTCGACCGTGACTTGGCATTCGCGACGGCCTCGCGGGCCGCATCGGTCGCCTGGAACAGCTCGAGCGCCTCGTCATTCTCGTTTTCCACCGGTGTCAGGGCAACATCGGTGTAGCGCACGCTGCTGGGGTCATTCATGATGCGGTTTCGCGTACGAACGAGTCGCCAGTAGAAAAGGATTCCGGGTACGTAGGTGCGCAACCAGTCCCATACCCGCCAAGGATAGAACAACACTGGACTTGGCCTTCGAAAACCATACCGGCGCTGGGTGCGAACCTTGCGTCTGAACAAGCCGCTCTGCAATGGATGAACGCGCTCGTATATCTGGCTGCCGTAAAAGTTGAAGATCATCTGTGACAACTTTCTGGGTTTCAGCCCGCTGGCTACGGCCCTTTTCAGCAACGTCTCGACATGGTCCGGTGAGTAGTACAAACGCCAGGCCCTTTCATAGATGCCTTGCCAATCTTGCTTGCTCATCAGCGGGTGTTCGGTCACCACATGCTCGAGGTCGTATTTGTTCATGTCCGGATCCATCCAGGCACCCTCGACATAAAGTGCTTTGTGGTCGGCGGAGCCGGGCAATGGAGTCAGACAGAAGAACTCGAGAATGTCCACCGGTAGCTCTTTCTGAATGATCTTTATGTCTCGCTCGATGCTCTCGGGTGTATCGGCAGGGAAACCAAGAATATACCCGCAGTAGGTGATCACCTTTACGGCTCGCCACGCCTGTAGCATCTTGCGGTACTCAGTGATTCGGTTCTGGCCCTTGGATGCGGTCTTGAGGCTCTCGGGGTTTATGTTTTCCAAGCCAATAAACGCTTTGGAACAACCCGCGCGCGCGGCTTTCTCGATGAAGTTTGGAATCCGATGGCACAAGGTATCGACCTGTACGACAAAGTTGGTCCGGATCCCCTCGTGCTCGCGCAGGTGGATCAGCCGGTCGAAAATCGCATCCCAGTTCTTGTTGCGAGCGAAGTTGTCGTCGGTGAGGAAGTAGCTACGCGCGCCCTCGGCGTGACCGGCACGCACGAGCCGCTCCACATCGTCGGCATCCCTGAAACGCGACACTCTTCCCTGGACATTAATAATCGTGCAGAAGCTACACGTGAATGGGCAGCCACGACCGGCGTCAAAACATCCGACATAGCCCGCGTAGCGCCGGATGTTTTTGCCGGGCAAGAACGGCGTTGGTTGTCCCTGCAAAGACGGTAGGCTGGACATGAAATTGTAAAGCGGCGCGAGCCTGGCCTCATTGGCATCCGTCAGGATTTCGTCTACCCGCCCTTCGGCCTCGCCGGCAAACAGTGTGATTCCGAGATTTTGGGCTTCCACGAGGTCGCCTGGCAATTCGGGTAGCATCGCCAGGCAGCCGCTGACATGGAACCCGCCGATCGCCACGCTGATACCCGTCTGGCGAAACTGCCGTGCGATGTCGACCGCTCGCGGGAACTGATTACTCTGTACACCGACCAGACACACGAGACCTTTGTTATCGTTGGCCTGGAATCGACGCGTGATCTGCTCTACAGGGATGATGCTGTTGGTCTCGTCGTAGGCCTCGATCACGATGTCGGTGTCATCTCCCAAGACACGGCGTTGCATCGCGTCCAGCATCAAGCCGTACACGCTAGACAAAGAATTCGACGGGACCCAGGTCTTCCACCACTGGATGACGTAGCCATTGTCGTCGTAGTGCGATGGTTTTATGAGCTCGACGTAGAACTTGCGTGGACCGCCCACAGTAGCTGCCTTATCCACCCCCGACTCCTGCACGGCGCGGCACCTAAATCCTACTCTACGGCATTACAACTGACTTTAAAACTACGAGCGGAATGCGTTCGGATTTCCCGGGCTAAGCCTTCTTCTCAGCAATCAGCTCGACAGGCGCAACTCGATTGAGTGGGATGTTCTCGACGTTTCACACCGGCAACGGTGTCATCGAGCAGGCCTCCATGCGCGTAGTGATTCGCGACTGAATCAGTATCGGCCACCGGGACTTCCCCGGTTCTACGACGAGCGCCTTTGTTAGGTGCATCGCGTCACGAGAGGTACGCACGGATAGCGCTTATCGCGCGAAGCGTATCGATGAGAAACGCGGGGTTGAGATAGTCGGGCCAGGTCGAGAGCTTGACCACCACCAGCTCGTGCTCGGGGTCGACATAGACCAGTTGTCCAAAGACGCCACGCGCCATGATGTCGCCGTGCATGACGTCGTTGACCCACCACTGATTGCTGTAGGCGCCGCCCGGGCTGATGTCGCTGTAAGGAGAGCCAAATGCCGCGGTGTCGCCCGTCCGGGAGGCAGCAACCCACTCCGATGGCACCACCTGCGCGTTGCCGACGCGACCGTTGTGCGCGATGAGCTGCCCGAAGCGCGCATAGTCGCGCAGCGTCGCGTTGAAGCCACCTTCGGCGAGCGCCGTGCCGGCCGTGTCGACGGTAAAGTATGCGTCTTGCTCGACCCCTAGTCGGCTCCAAAGCTCGCGGCTTAGGAGCTCCGCCAACGGTGCACTGGCGGCACGCTCCATCGCCCACGCGAGCACATCCGTTTCGATAGAGCGGTACTCAAAGAACTCTCCGTGCTCGCGCACCTTTGGCAAGGTCAAAATGACGTCACGCACGGTGAGTGGCGGACCGGCGTCAAGCTGTGGGCGCCAACCCGAGGCGATGTCGATACGCGCGATGCCCGAATCGGGTTCTCCGTAGTCTTCGCTAAACTGCACGCCGCTACGCATGTTGAGCACATGAAGCACGCGCGCATCGGCGTAACCGCAAACCGACAGCTCGGGCACGTACTCCACCAGTGGTGCCTGCGGGTCCAGCACGCCACGTCCCACCAGCACCCCCGCGAGCACACCCACGACGGATTTGGAAACTGACTGTGCTAAATGCACGCTCACCTCATGCATGTCGTTGAAGTACGCCTCGGTGACGATGCAGCCATGCTGGGCCACCAAGAAGCCATCGGTATAGGTAGCGCTGAGAAGCTGCGTGACATCTTTCTCGACCCCGTCATGACCCGTGAAACGCACTGGGCCGAGGTCTTGGAGCGTCCTATCCCACGGACGCACGGGACCGCTGCCGCGGTAGACCTCTACGGTTGGGATCAGCCGGCGCACATGCTGAAAGGACCAACGATTGAATGGAGGTAGGTCCCAATTCTCGAGTGTAGGACGACTCTGCGGCGGTGGCGGAAAGCCCTGCATGATGCCGAGCTCACGCGCGGTCGCGGGTCGTTTTACTGCTTCGGGCGGTATAGTCTCGTTCATATATAAGCCTTGGAGGAACCCGGACACTCAGGGCATCAGGTTATCGTACGCCGATAGGCTGTTCTTTGTCGGCGTTCATGACAAGTTCTGACTTGGCAAGTATTTAGTGTAGCAACGCTTTGACACTCGAGAGACGGCGAGCCGGCAACATGCCATCTTTACGCAGACGTTGCGCAATGTGCTCGGCCAACAGCGCATAGCCTTCCGCCGTGTAGTGGCCCTGAACCCTGAGCGGGAAGAGTGAGAGCGGGTCGTTGCGAGCCGTTACCGTCTCGGAGAAATCAATGATTGGAATATCGAGCTCGCGCACCGTTTGCAATACCTCGGGTCTGGCAAGATAGGGCTCGTCTTCTTGCAAGGCATAGCGTGCCCACGCAGGCAAGTAGACAAAGTACATTGTGCCACTCGTGCGCTCGATGCGCCGCTTTGCCGTGGCTAGAATCTCGGTGAACTCGGGTATCACCTCGATCTCCGTCGCCGAGCGTTGTCCGAGCAGCGTGCGTATACGCTTTAGCTTCAGAAAGTTCTTCACCGGTGTGGCACGCTTCTTCTTGCGCGCCTCCTCGGCCCATTGCTGGTTTACGAAGTCCTGCAACACGACGGCCACCTCTTCTCGTCGCTCCAGTAACGCTTGGCTAAAACCATCTTTCAAATAGCTCGGGAGCAGGTCGTCCGTGAGCTCTCGCTTGAGGTCGACCAGGTCATTTCCTTCGAAGTACATCCACAGCACCACCCGCGGTTGCATCGGCAGAGCGTACTCGGTCAAACCCGCCAGCTCGAGCAGCAGACTGTTATGGCCAATTCCAAGGTTGAGGACGACGTAGCCTTTGTCCCGCAAGATGGCGGAGACCTCCTCACCCGGGTCCACGCAACGCCCTTGTGCGAATGAATCACCCACGATGGCAAGGTCGACACTGTCCATCGCGTAGAGTCCCCTTGGGTTGTGGAACCCGTGCTCGTCGCTCTCGTACACCATGTAACGGCCGCTCTCGTTACAGACTACGGTGACCTTCTCGGGCACACCGCCCAGTGGATAGATTCGGTCGCCCCCCACCGCAAGCCCGCCGCTCCCGAGATGCATCGCGGGGAGAACCGACGGCCAGGCGTCCACATGCTGGGCACGCAGATCCGCGATGACCTCGACTGTCTCACGGGTGTCGAAATCACCACCCGCTGCACGCACCGCGCCATAGTGGTCGGTGCTGTACCCCGTGACCCAGAAGAACCCCTCCACCGCGTAAACGGACAGCAGCGTGGAAACGGTGACCAGCGCCAGATTGCTTCGCACGCCTCGCCCACACCAAAAGCACGACGCATAGAGCAAAAAAATGACGCCCGATACGACAGCGTAGGCGTGCAACACCCCGCGCTCGGCAAGAAGCTCGCTCTTGTTCCACGAGTAGTAGAGCCCGGCGATGGACAGCAACACCATGAAGCCGCACACCACGTTGCCAAAGCTGAGGCGCCTACCTTGCTTCGAGCGCATCTTGCCCGAGCTCGCAACGCCGGCCGGGAAGCGCCGAGATTTCGTCCCTGGAAGTGTGCCCAATCAAAACACGACGACGTTGCGTAAGGCCTCGTTGCGTTTGACGGAGGCGATGGCTTCGTTGATCTCCTCCAGGGCGTAGGTCCCCGAGATAAGCTCATCGAGCTTTAGTCGCCCCTGCTCATAGAACTCCACGAGCTTTGGCACATCGACGCGCAGCCGCGTGGAGCCCATCTTGCTACCGAGAATCCGCTGACTAGCATCCGCGAACTCCAATGGCTCGAACTCGGCCATCTCACCGGATGCGGGCATGCCTACGATCACCAGGGTTCCCGCACGGCGCAACATCCCAGCACCCTGCTCCACCGCCTTCGTGCTGCCAACGGTGACGAAGACGTAATCGGCTCCGCGCCCCTCGGTCAACGAGCGAACGACCGCCGCGGTGTCTTCGCTGGTCGGGTTGATGGTATGCGTCGCGCCAAAGGCCACCGCCGCCTCTAGCTTTTCAGGAGATAGATCCACCGCGATGATGCGCCGGGCGCCGGATAGCACCGCGCCTTGCACGCTGTTCAGACCAACACCGCCCGTCCCGATGACCACCACGCTGCTTCCAGAAGGTACTTGCGCGGTGTTGACGACCGCCCCAAGACCCGTGATGACACCGCATGCGAGTAAAGACGCGCTTCGTAGCGGCAACGCATCCGGCACCTTCACGATCTGCGATGCGTCGACGACCACGTACTCGGCAAACGCGGCGGTACGCAGCCCCTGTTTGACCGGCCGGCCGTCGCCAAAGTGCAGACGGCTACGCACATCCAGAGCAAAGTGTCCCTCACACACATGCGGCTGCCCTTGATCGCAGTAGTAGCAATGACCGCAAGACCGGATGAGCGTGACCACGACATGGTCACCCGGACAAAAGTCGCTGACCCCGGGACCTACCGAGTCCACCACGCCCGCGGCCTCGTGACCGAAAACTGTGGGCAAGTCTCCGCCCCAGGCGCCGTCCATGTAATGGATGTCGCTATGACAAATCGCGCAGGCGGAAAGCTTGACCTTGACCTCACCCCGCTCGGGTGAGTCGATGTCGAGCTCCTCGACCACGAGGGGTTCCCCGAAGGCATAACAAACAGCGGCTTTCATAATCGAAGGTTCCGTATGACAACGGTCCGCGAGCGTAGCAAAGGGTTGCCCCACAGACCAATGCTTTGCGAGCGCTCCGGCAAATCGGAAAACGACGAGGCGGTGAAAGTGTTCCGGGACCCGCCTTGCATCCTTCCAGGCTCGGCGACCGCTCCCTGCGATCGAAGGTCCCGTCACACCATCCTGATCAGGCGACGCGCGTAGGCGAAGCCGTCTCCTCGGTATCCGCAAACGGTGATGTGGGGGCGTCCAGCGTGGTATCAGCGGCAACGCGCTGCTCACGGCTTGCCTCGGCTACCACCAATGGGATCACGACGCGGTGAACGCCAATGTCGTTTAGGACCGTCCGCGGCAGCGCCTCGAGGTCCGCGATCGCCCGGCAGCGGGCCCGGTCAGTTAGGTAGGCCGACAGGATGAGGCGCACTGGCGCGACAAGGGCCCGGGCGAGGGTGACCACGGTGTGGCTCGGCGTCTTCCATGCACTGTGCAAAATGTTCATCGTTCTGCCTTTCAATGTTTCCTGTTCGTAGGCTCTGGCTCTTTCGGGTCGACTTTCGGCGTACCTCACCCGTGGTAGACATCAACGGTCTTTGTGTGAAGACCGTCCGTGAGCTGTAGCTGTACAGGCTGTGCATGGTTTGTTTCATCATCACCGTGGTACGAAGTTCCACCGGCGGTCAGGGCCGGGCGAAGTCAGGTAGCAAGCGGCCTCTATAAGACCGGCTGGCTTTCTGCACGAGTAGTCTCCCCCCGAAGCGCGTCGACGTGTGTGGCAAAACTCACTTGTGCAAAGACTTCGTCGTCGCTCGTCTTCGCGATGAGTCTATGCATTTGTACACCCTAGCAACTTATCGAATGTATTTTTCTTGTATTAATGTGGATAGATATGTAGTATTTTTACTTTGTGTGTATGTTTGCGATCGATGTAAATGAGTCAAGAAAGCAGCCATAAATTCAAACGGATCAATGTCCTAGTTAGGTCAGACCAATATGAGAAGGTCAACGAAGTGGGTTTGAACATGTCCGGGCTAATTCGAGGGCTGCTGGATGACCACTTTGGTGACCAACGCATCGTGTTCTCGGTGAGCCCACGTGTAAAAGAGGTCTACCAACGGATGATAAGCAACTTCGGGGCCGAGAACCGCGAGATTGAAGCGCACTTCTTGGAGGCCCTGGACCGGTACCTGGAGAAAAAAACACACGAAATCGAAACGCTGCGGCAATCCATAAAAGAGGACTGAGCCGTGTACCGCTTCGTAAGGAGCAAAAGTTCACCCTCTATGGTATTGAGAGCTACCCGAGATGTCGTTGCCTGCACACTTGTGGAGTGGCAATGACACCCCAATTTATGAAGAATAAGGCTATGCTTATAAGGCGCTGAAGATGGATAGACTCTCCAAAATTGTCTTTGCCCTATGCGCGGCACCATTCGTCCTGCTAGCGGTCGCCTTGGTTCTGCCCTTTATTGCATTGTCGGTCGCGGCCATCTTGACCGGGGTTTTCATCCTCCCCTTCCTAGTCTTTTTTGTGCTAGTCCCTCTGTTTGTTCTACACGGCGTGTATGAGAGACGCCGCGCCGGTCCAAATACCGCGGGACGCAGCGAAATCCGAAGCTACTACGTGCGCTGGAACGGTCAGGGATAGAATTACGGCGGATGATGTATAAACTCTGTCGTTGGCGGTGTCGCCGCACGCCCTACCCACGTTGACGAATCCAACCGATGGTGGTTTGCATCGAGAGCTATATCGGTGAGCTCGGTGGCGATGAAGGTGTGAAGCTCGAGCAACCCGCGTGGGTCAGCGCCGATGGTCCCGTGGTGTTATCGAGCTACCCGCTCGAAGACCATTACGCGTAGGGTGGCGCGAGTTCAGCTGGCGCTCGGCGAAATACAGACGCTGCCCCCCGAGGGCGCCGAGACGCCTATCGAACTAATCACCATAAATCAACCCTCGCGTGCCTGGTAGGACCCGTCTCCATCGTGTGTCTCCTGCCCCACTAGCGCATGGACAAACACACATACCATTCGCTGCCACAAGCAATTGCCATCCGTCACAGACGGACGATAGCAATGCTAATTCGACACTAAACATTATTCATTTTTCTAGTTCGATGAATTTGCCTATGGTGTGTCCCATCACATCGGGTCATCAAGGAGCTCGAAAGATGGATATTCTTCATATCGCCGCTTTTTCCGATGGTGTCAAAGGCGGTAACCCGGCTGGCGTCGTGATCGGCGATAGCTTGCCGCTAGCCGAACAGATGCAGGTCGTCGCGCATGATGTTGGGTTCTCGGAAACCGCGTTTGCCGCTCCCAAGACCAACGGATGGCGCGTTCGCTACTTTTCACCCGAGTCCGAGGTGCCGTTTTGCGGACACGCAACAATTGCCTTGGGCGCGGCGCTTGCCATGCAGCATGGGGATGGAGTCTTCGACCTCGAGCTCAACGACGCCAACATCACCGTCGAGGGAACACGTGACGAACAGGGTATTTCTGCCGCGCTCCAGTCACCACCGACCCGCAGCAAAGTCGCCGGCGCGAAGCTTGTCGAAGAAGCGTTGGCCCTGTTCGCCTACCGAAGCGGCGACCTGGACACCAGGATTGCCCCGGCGGTTGCCGAAGCGGGGTCAACCCATCTCGTGCTGGCACTCAAGAACCGGGATGCGTTGGCCAATATGTCTTACGACTTCGAACGAGGCCGTGCCTTCATGAAGGCCAACGGGCTCGTCACCGTCAACCTCATCTACGCCGAGACATCCCGGCGCTTTCACGCGCGTAATGCCTTCGCGTCCGGCGGCGTCTACGAGGACCCGGCAACGGGCGCCGCGGCGGCCGCGCTAGCCGGGTACTTGCGCGACATTGGATGGCCGGCTGACGATAGCATCGAGATCATTCAGGGTGAAGACATGGGGTCGCGGTCCGTGTTGAAAGCGGAGTTCACGAAGAATCCAGGAGAATCGGTCCGGGTGTCCGGGGCCGTGCGTATGATGGAGCACTTGTCTATGGCAAACTAAGGCGACTTCACTTGCGCCTGATCCCCGACAACTTCTAAGCGGACCC
>CAJHYW010000202.1_pt1 | contig 130155 bp, 115 predicted proteins | sample 9198811 | NCBI WGS metagenome assembly CAJHYW01 (sample SAMEA7708378, study PRJEB35096) | sediment metagenome | biome: marine neritic benthic zone biome [ENVO:01000025]; feature: sediment [ENVO:00002007]; material: shallow marine sediment [ENVO:03000034] sea grass bed [ENVO_01000059] ...
AGTCCTGCAACAGCCGGCGGGCGAGCAGCGCCATGTCGCGGCTCGTGGTGTATTGCGCGGCGTCGGGTAGACCCGTTGCGTTTCGGAACACCGTGCGAGTCATCCCGAGCTCGGTGGCCTTCTCGGACATGCGAGCCGCGAACGCTGCCTCGGACCCCGACAGCCGCTCCGCCAGCACGACTGCTGCGTCGTTTGCCGAGACCGTCGCCACCGCCGACACGGTGTCGGCGACATCGATGGTGCGGCTTTGACTCAGACCCAGCTTTACCGGCGACTGGCCCGCGGCGACGGCAGAGACCACGAGATGCTCGTCGGGCGCAAGCTCCCCGCTATCCAGCGCTTCGAAGGTGAGATAAAGCGTCATGAGCTTGGCAAGAGAGGCCGGGTACCAGCGCCGATGCGCTTGATTTTCATAAAGCACCTCGCCCGTGGCCGCATCCGCGATTAACGCGGGTTGCTTGCCTGGGGGCGTGCCCTCGGCCGCCGCGGGCGGCGCGAGCACGCATCCCAAACCGGCCGCAATCGCGACGAGGCAGGAGTAAGAACGAGGGCTTCGAAGGAGCAACCGCGCCATGTTTATACCGTGATACGGAGGGCTTCTAGGTGCCGTTGCCAAAACGATGCTCGCCTAAGAAGGCCTTCATTTCGGACCTGGCTGCGCATGACGGTAGCTCCTGTCTTATCGGGCGTGCCGGCAGATGATACGCGTTGCGCATACCGAAGTCGTGTCGCGCGATGCGAGCGGGTGGGCGTAGGGCAGGGGGTGGCTTTGTGTGCGAAACTCGCTCAGCGCTGGCACAACACGGTGACGTTGTTGTACCGTTCTGGTCTTGTGGGGCTGAGCGCCTTTTTCGACCCCCAAGCCATCCAGAAATCTTGGTTTTAGGAGGGACTGAACATGAAGCGTAATGCGATACGGCATTCGAGAAGGGTTTTTCTCGGTCAGGCGAGCGGAGCCGCTCTGGTTGCTACGGGCTTGCTCGGTCGAAATGCCGCGGCCGGCGGGCATATGCCAAAGCTAGACCCAGACGATCCGCAAGCGAAGGCCCTCGCCTATGTCCACAAGTCCGCGACCGACGGTCAACTGTGCAGTAACTGTCAGCTGTGGAAGGGCGGCGACAAGGCCTGGGGTGAATGCGCAATCTTCCCCGGCAAGGAGGTGGCGGGGCCGGGATGGTGCAAGTCATGGGTCAAGAAGGCTGGCTAGACCTAGCGGAGCCGGTGGTGCGCGCCTCGCCGACGCGCCTGTCGCTTGCGAGCCGTCTGTACGGCGTGACCGACCTTCGGTCTTTCCTAGAGGGTGGATGGCGCATCGAACGCACGCTAAGGGACAATAGGCGGCGCACCCGCGGCACTTTCCATGGCGCCGCTTCTTTCTCGCCGTCGGGTCAAGCGCTGCGTTACCGTGAGGAAGGTCGAGTGAAGTTCGGAGGGTTCGACGGCGTTGCCTTCCGGGAGTACCACTACGCGTTTCCCTCCAGCCACTGTGCACATGTTTGCTTCGCTGACGGTCACCTCTTCCACGTGCTCGACCTTACCCGGGGGCACTTCGAAACCACGTACGCGTGCGGCCCGGATACCTACGAGGGCTTGTTCACCGTCACCGCCGCCGACCGCTGGGAGGCGAGGTGGAAGGTGTGCGGTGAGCGCAAGGAACTCAATATCGTTTCGTGCTACGAGACAAGCGGCAGCGTGGACGGCGCACTTGACATCTGCTGTCCTGAGCGCGCCTAGCACAGTTTTGTCAGCCGGGCCGCTAAAGCACGGGGCAAGCGAGCTTGTCGGCTCGCGATGGTGAGCCAGAACGGGTAACCTGTACCGACGCACAAGAACAAGGAGGCAATAATGAGCTGCGCGTCGACCTGTGAGCTGGTGCAATTCAAAGTCGAATCGGTCCGCTTGTTACACCTTAGCCCCCGGCCGGGTAGCGGTAGCCCCGCGGACTTGGAAGAACGTTTGATCGAGATGATAAAGGGGGATCTCGAGCGGGAGACCCATAGCTGTACGGACGAGTGCGACTGCGTGATCGGCGACCCCGTGCAAGTGCAATCGCGAGACCAGATCAAACAGGTGACCGATGGCACGTACACGGCCTGGTATCGAGTCACCCTCTCGAAGTACCGCACCGCGGGCGAGTGTATGCCCAAGAGCGACGACCTGCCCGAGGACGCTCGCAAATCCTTTTGAGAAACGGGGAACCCCGCGCCGGTCATCTAGGTGACCGGCCCACATCGCTGCCAGCCGCGCGTTGAAGGCCGCGTCGGCTCGTGCATCGGGCCACAGTTCCATCCCAGTCCAACCCCGGCGCGGCATAGGTCACCGCCGACACCGTCCACGTCATCACCTGGACCGATGACATACTCGTGATGTCATGTGGAATATGAGATTTGTGCTTTAGATAACGAAAGGTGACTAATGGAATCATTAAGTGTCACGTTGACACAATAAGTATCGTTAAGTATCATTAGGCTTATTCCAGATACACGAGGTATCCGATGGCTGGAATCGTGATTGATGTACGCGACCTGGAACGTCTGAGTTCTGGTGCGCGGGAAGAGTTGCTCGCACTGGTGGGTGTTGGGGGGTTGGCTGCGGCTGCGCCCGAGGGCGCTGAGGGAGCCTGGAACCCCGATGGGGATGAGCCCTATCCGCTGTCCTTGCGCGAGGCCAAAGCCCTGGTACAGGGGCTTTCGGAGAGCTCGCGGGGCATGTTGCGGCTGTTTTGCAAGAATAGCGACGGCAAGATTGGAAGAGTGAGCATGCGCGAGCTGCTCGAGACAACCGGACACCCGGATGCGGAACACTTACAGAAATCCATCTCGGGTATTACGCGTCGCCTCCGCACGGTGACCGGTCAGAAGGAAGCGTGGTTACTGGATTGGGACAACGAATGGGACGAAGAACGTCGCACCTATTTTCGAAGCGAGTATTTCATAACGAGCCCATCGATCCGCTCCCTGGGTCAGGTGCTTGGTAGCGAGCCGACGCGGGATGAAAAATGAGCTACTAGAGGACGATTGAGATAATCACAGGAGTAACGAGTCATGAAAAGCTTCGCGTTCTTGTACGTGCTTAGGTACTTGGAGATTTTTCCAAGCAAAAACCCTCGCCCTGCCCGTTCAAAGAACTAAAGGTCTTGCCGGGCCGAAGCCGGCGAAGGATTCCGACCGCCCCGGACGCGTGTGCGTCTCGGGGCGGTTTTAGTCTGGCGGCGGGTTCGGCAGAACGACTAGCGCGCCCTGCGCCCAGCTTACCCACACATCTTGTTTGTCACCGCCTTCGACGCTTAGCGCGCTGTCGACATGTTGCGCGGCCACGGCGAGCGGTTTTTCCATTCCCTCTATGTCGACGTAGAAATGACTGCGGTCCCCGAGGTAAGCCGCTGCCTTCAACGTTCCCGCCACGCTGCTCAAGCCATTGCCACCACCCTGCTCCGGCGACAGCAGCAGCTTCTCAGGTCGGATGGCGACCATGACTTTAACGCCCGGGGCGACGAAATCACCTTCCGCCGTCGCGCTGACCACCCCGAGCCCGGAGGTTTGCAGCGTTGCTTCGCCGTTGGCGACATCTCGGACCGTCGCCTCGAAAAAGTTCATCTGACCGATGAAGTCGGCAACCTCCACCGTGGTCGGCCGTTCGTAGAGCTCCTTTGGCGAGGCGATTTGTAACACTTGTCCGCGTGCCATCACCGCGATGCGGTCGGACATTGTGAGCGCCTCTTCCTGGTCGTGCGTGACGAAGATAAAGGTGATACCAACAGATTTTTGCAGGGCTCGCAGCTCGAGCTGCATTTCCTCGCGAAGCTTCTTGTCCAGCGCACCCAGCGGCTCGTCTAGAAGCAGCACCTTGGGGCGCTTTATCAGCGCGCGCGCAAGCGCAACCCGCTGGCGCTGCCCGCCCGATAGCTCGTTGGCGCGACGGTCGGCAAAGCCATCCAGCTTCATTTGCCCCAGCGCTTCGTCAACCCGTCGCTTGAGTTCTCGTTTGTCGAGTCGGTCCTTGCGCAGCCCGTAGGCGATGTTTCCTTTGACGTCTAGATGCGGAAATATGGCATAGCTTTGAAACACCATGTTTGTCGGGCGTAGATGTGGCGGCACCTGCGACATGGGCGCATCATCGATGAAGATCTCACCCTCGGTGGGTGATTCGAAACCCGCAAGCATACGCAGCAAGGTTGTCTTTCCGCATCCCGACGCGCCAAGCAGCGAAAAGAACTCCCCGCCGCTGATGGTACAGCTCACTTGGTCCACGGCCTTTACCGAGCCGAAGTGTTTCGAGACGTTGTTGATGCTAATAAATGCGTCGCTGCTCATATGGGCGCCTATATTGCTTTAGCGTTTGCGCCTCCGCCCCGGCGCTGGATCCAAAGTGCAAACAGAACAACGAAGAACGAAACCATCAAGATACAAGCGCCCAGCGCTAGAACACCCGGCAACTTTGCCGGAAAACGCAGCTGGCTGTACATGAATATGGGTAGCGTGGGCTCGGTACCAGCGAGGAAGAACGCCATAATGAATTCATCAAAGGATATGGTAAAGCACAGCAAGAAGCTCGAAAGCACGCCGGGGAACACCATTGGAAACGTCACCCGCCAAAACGTCCACCAGGCGTTCTCACCCAGATCGGCCGACGCTTCTTCCATCGACTTATCAAAGCCTTCGAAACGCGAGATCAGCGTCGCCATCGCAAAGGGCACGCTGATGAGGACGTGACCAAGCGCGACCGTGAAGAGCGACAGGTCGAGCTGAAAGATCTTGTTCACCACGACCAGCAACGCAACACCCAGGATGATCCCGGGGATTACCAAGGGCAGCATGATGACGGCGATAACGGGCTTCTGGCCGGGCATTCGATAGCGGGTCACCGCCTTTGCCCCGAGGATACCGAGGATAGTCGCGAATAGTGCAGTCGCCAGGCCGACCTTGACACTGTTCCACAGCGCGGCGTGCATCGGCCCGTTGTTGAGCATGCTCGTGTACCACTTCGTGGTAAAGCCGCGCAGTGGAAATGCGATAAAGGTAGCGTCGTTGAACGAGAACACCGGCAAGAACAGCACCGGAATGTACAAGAACGCCAGATACACGATCGCGTAGACGTACAAGGGCCGGTTGGGGCGCTGGATGTATGAAACGCTGGTCACGCAATTCTTTCCGTCAACTTGCGTGTGATCCACATGTAGCTGAGCGAGATAGTCGCCACGACCACCATCATGCTGACAGACAGCGCTGACCCCAACGGCCAGTTATTCGCTTTGCCAAACTGGACCTGAATAATATTGGCGAGCATCAACCCGTCGGGGCCGCCGAGCAGCGCGGGCGTTACGTAGTCGCCGACCGTCGGGATAAACATCATCAAGGTGGCTGCGATCACGCCGGGCAGCGACAGCGGTAGCGTGACGCGCAAGAAACGCACGACCGGACCATCGCCGAGGTCCGTGGCCGCTTCGAGCAGAGAGCGGTCTATTTTCTCCAAGGAGACATAGATGGGGAGAATGGCGAACGCGGCCCACGCGTGCGCCAACGTTATGATCACCGCGGTTGGACTGTAGAGCAAGAACTCGAGCGGGGCGTCGATCAGCCCCACCGCCATCAGCCCCGAGTTGATGACACCATTGAAGCCAAGGATGATCTTCCACGCAAAAACCCGAAGCAAGTAGCTCGTCCAAAAGGGCAGGGTCATCAGGATGATCCATGCGAGCTTGTTTTTGTGCACATGGAACGCGACGAAGTATGCCATCGGGTAGGCCAACAGCACGGTGACGACGGTACACGTGCCCGAGATCCACAGCGAGCGGACCAGGAGCTTCCAGTAGATGGGCCGGTCCAGCGCCTCTTGGTAGTTGGCTATGGTAAAGGTCCGGTCCAGCTCGAGGATGTTTTGCGTCCAAAAGCTTGCCGCCACCATGATGGCAAAGGGCAAACACATGGCACATAACATGACGACAAGCGTGGGGGAGAGCAGTGTGTAGCCACGTAGCGCCTCGCTGCGAAGGAACACCGCGCGTACTCTGGCAAAAACACCGTGCGATGGTTGTGGGCCAACGACCTTCGCGTCTACGGCGCGTTCGACCAAAGCGATGACCCTCCTCTACGCGGCGTGTATGAGGAAAAGACTACACATTGTTGGATACGGCCGTTTTGCTGACCGCGCGTTGTTTTCAAGCATTTTTCCTAAAGTAGTATTAAATTACAACCTGATGATGGCGCTGCGTCATCGAGGTGGGAGGTTCAGGGGGTCAATTGTCGACCCGGCGCTTTGTGAGGCCCCTGGCGACCAGGCGCTGGCACTCGCTCGTCCCTTCCCAGATGCCACCGACTCACAGCCCACGCAAGACACGTGCGGCGACGCCCTAGCGCATGCATCCTCGACCCCCACTCAAGCTTTGTACCACGCCGTGCGCGACACGGTTTGCCATCTCCGAGGCATGGAGCTTTGCCCTGGGGCGGCGCGCGTCAGGCGCCTAGCGTCATCGCCCCGGCCGCGGTGGCGGTCTCGCATCTCATCAAGCGTGACGCCCACAGCTCGGTGAGAGATTGCGAGGACCGCCTCCCGCTCAATGAGCGGTGCTCCCGCGCGCCCCTGATGGCAGCGAAAAGTGCTTTGCAAACGCGCACGCTAAGAATGTCTCGCACACTCGACGGGCGCGTTCCCGGTCGAAGCCTCTTGGGTCGAGCAATAGGTCTTGCCACAATCCGTCGGTCAATGCCTCCAAACCAATCGCCAGCTCGTCGGCTGACAGGCCGGCATATCCGCCGTCCACGATGAGCTCCGCACACAAATCCCGCATGACGCCGAAGTGCTGCGCGTCACCGCTGTCGCAGATCCTCAAGTAGGTGGGTCGCGACTTTGACTCACCCCAAAAGGCATACCAGATTGCAATCTTTTTCCGGTTGCACACCACAGGGTCTATGTCGCACAGGACTAGCGCGCGTAATCGCTCGGCAGCCGTTGGCCCGGCCTTGTCGAGCGCGCCCGTCCAACGCATTCGATACTCGTTCGCCAAGTAGCGCAGCGTCTCGGACAACAAGGTGTCTTTGTTTTTGAAATAGAAGTTCACGATGCCCGTAGACAAATTGGCCCCCGCGGCAACGTCTGCCATGGTGGTCTCGGAGAAACCGCGTTTGGCGATCGAATCGATGGTGGAACGAATGAGCTGGAGGCGCCTGCGTTCTTTGCCGGCGTCGCGCGTCGTAGTTTCATTCATTGGAATGACATCGATAAAATAACATTATAATTAATATTTTAAAGTACTTTTCTGATTGAATGTTCATTCAATATTCAATGGACAGTCTGCACGAGCTGTGCGACGATCTCAACTTGAACGCCCACCGCGGTTTGTCGTTTGCCCCAAGGCCCCGGCCAACGACAAGGGCGAGTTGCACCAGCGTGGTGTATCGTGTCAGGGCGATTCATGCGGGGCTCGGTTTATCAGCGCGGCGCACGAGCGGCGCTGTCTCCAGCGGACGGTTGCGTGCTTTTTGTCCGCGGTGGACCAAAGCTTGCCGACACTCGATAGAAAGCCGCCGGTTCTCGTGTCCGCCTGAGTCATCAACAAGTAACGCCGCGGCTCGCCGGCGCTGCGATGGGGGAGGAATTCGTCTTGGCCGCAACTTCCAGATTTGACGCCATAGTCATCGGCGCGGGTCACAATGGCTTGACCACGGCATGTTATTTGGCGCGGGCGGGGGTGAAGGTGTGCGTGCTGGAGCGAAACGATTACATCGGCGGCGCCGCCGTCAGCCGCGAGCTGTACCCCGGTTTTACCTACTCCAATTGCTCTTATGTGTGCAGCCTGCTGCGCCCCCAGATCTTCCGACAGCTGGAGCTGCCGCGCTATGGACTGCAGGTGGTTCCCTACGAGGGGAATCTAACGCTCACACGCGACGGTGATTACATCGCGTCGTACCACGACCATGACGTCAACCGCCGTGAGATCGCGAGACATTCAAAACACGACGCAGAAGCTTATGACCGTTACGCACTTGCGGTAATGCGTCAGTGTCGCTTTATCAAACCCATGTTGCTCCGCACCCCACCCGACCCTACCTCGTTCAAGCCACGCGATGTGTCGGAGCTGTTGTTCTTGCTCAAGTCCTTCAATGACCTGGGCGAGCGCGAGATGTACGAAACGATCCGCTTCTGGACCATGAGTGTGGCCGATTTCCTGGACGAGTATTTCGAGTCGGATGTCGTCAAGGCCAGCCTGGCCGGCTCGGGGATCATCGGCACTGCACTCGGCCCGTACAGCCCGGGCAGCGCTTACGTGCTGCTGCACCACTACATGGGTGAGGTCGATGGGACCATCGGTGCTTGGGGTTTTGCCCGCGGCGGGATGGGTGCGATTACGCAGGCCATGGCCAGCGCGCTGCGCGCGCACAACGGTGAGATAAGAACCGAAGCCGAGGTGGCACAAGTCATCGTACGCCGCGGGCGCGCCGTCGGTGTGGCGCTCAGCAATGGTGACGAGCTTTATGCGCGCACCATCGTGTCAAACCTGGATGTCAAGCGCACCTTCTTAAAAGCAATGGACCCCGAGGACCTGCCCAACGAGTTTCTAGAGCAGGTCAAGAACTTCAAGATCCGGGGCTCCTCTGGAAAACTCAATATCGCGCTCGATGCTTTCCCGGACTTTCCAAGCGTGCCACGCGATTGCCCTGCCTTGAGCGGTGATATCGGTGTGGTCGATAGCGTGGAGCGGCTGGAGCGTGCCTACGATGACTGGAAGAACGGTACCTGGTCCAAAGACCCATATTGCGACATCCTCATTCCAACCATGATCGACCCCACCATGGCGCCGCCGGGCAAGCACTACATGACAGTATTCGTCCAGTACGCGCCACCGCACTTGGCCGAGGGCGAGTGGGACGACGAAAACAGAAAGGCCTTCGGTGACACCGTCATAAACCAGATCGCCGAGCACAGCCCCAACTTCAAAGATCTCATCCTGCATGCGGAGATACGCACGCCCTTCGACTTGGAGAACGAAGTGGGGTTGACCGAGGGCAACATCTTCCAAGGTGAGCTCACCTTTGACCAGCTCCTTTTCAACCGCCCGGTGCCGGGCTACGCGCAGTACCGCGCCCCAGTGAGAGGCATGTACATGTGCGGGTCAAGCACGCATCCGGGCGGCGGAGTGATGGGGGCGCCGGGTGCAAACGCGGCACGCGAGATTCTGCGCGACCTCGGGCGGGGCAAGCTGGCCGCGGAGGCCGGCGCGTGAGCACCAGCTACGATGCGATCGTTGTTGGCGGCGGTCACAATGGACTCGTTTGCTCCGCTTATCTGGCGCGCAATGGCTGGCGCACGCTCGTCTTGGAGGCGGGCGACAAAGTGGGCGGTGCGGCGGTTAGCGAGGAGCTGGCGCCTGGTTTTAGCGTCTCGACCTACGCGCATGTGCTGCATCTCTTTCAGCCGCAGATCCGCACCGAGCTCGAGCTCGAGCAACACGGTCTTTCTTTTTCCAGCTCGGCCATGGATACATTGGCGCTGTCGGCCGAAGGGTCACATCTGGCGTTTACGGGCGATGTGCTCAAAGCGGCCTCGTTTCCCGCCGGCACCGGGCACCCGGATATCGCCAAGCTGGAATCACTAAAGCGACGGCTAAGGCGTTTCGCGGCGGCGCTCAAGCCGCTGCTGACTCAACCACCGCCGCGACTGGGGACCAGCGACTGGGCGGACCGCCGCGCGTTGCTCAAGACAGGCTGGGCAATACGTCAGCTGGGTCAGGGCGATATGCGCGAGTTTCTGCGGGTCGCCGGCTTGAACATTGCCGACCTCGTTGAAGACAGCTTCCAAACACCGCTATTGCAAGGCGCGCTCGCATTCGACGCCGTGTTGGGTGCATGGCTTGGTCCACGCTCGCCGGGGAGTGTTTTTAGCTTGCTGTATCGGTTGATGGGTGAGACGAGCACCGGTGCCTTGACCCATCCGCGTGGTGGTATGGGTGCGCTCAGCGACGCGCTGGCCCGCGCAGCAACCGCCCGCGGTGTTGAGATTCGCACTCAGTCACGCGTTTCGCGCATCCATGTGGACAACGACCGTGCTCGGGGCGTGGAGCTCGAGTCGGGTGACTTGCTCAAGGCCAAGGTCGTCGTTTCCAACGCCGACCCGCGGCAAACCTTCCTCAGTCTGGTTGGCGAACGGCATTTCGATACCGATTTCGTCCGCAAGCTTCGCCATTTTCGATGCCGCGGGATGGTGGCAAAGCTCAACCTCGCGCTGGACGCGCTGCCAGACGCGCCTGGCGTGGCGCCGGAGGCCTTGTCGTCACGTTTGCTCATCGCACCCAGCGTCAACTCTCTGGAGCGTGCGTTCAATCACTGCAAGTACGGTGAGCACGCGACCGAGCTGCCTATGGAAGTCACGCTCCCCAGCGTGCACGATGCGAGCTTGGCGCCGGCCGGTAAACATGTGCTATCGGCCGTGGTGCAGTACGCACCCTACGATCTCGGCGCCGGCTGGGACAACGCACGCGACCGGTTTCGCGCGGTGGTGCTCGATACCCTGGAGACCTACTTCCCGGGTTTGCGCAAGCTGGTCGTGGCCGAGCAGCTTTTTACTCCCCTCGACTTGGAGCGGAATCTGCAGCTCAGCGGTGGTCATTGGCACCACGGTGAGCTGGCGTTGGACCAATGCTTGATGCTGCGTCCTGTGCCCGGTGCCGCGCAGTACAACACACCCGTGCCGGGTTTGTACTTGTGCGGGGCGGGCGCCCACCCGGGGGGCGGCGTCATGGGCGCGCCGGGTCGCAATGCCTTCGAGCGTATCGTGGATTTGGAGTCGAAGTCATGAACCGGGAACACTATCGCACGGCCGTCGAACAAACGCCGTTTCATGCGCGTACGCAGAGTCATTGTCTCACCAACGAATGGACGCGCTGGGCCGGTTACACCACGGTCGATTGCTATACCGAAGTCGAGCTCGAGTATTTTGCGGTGCGCAACACCTGCACGGTGTTTGACCTCTCACCTATGGTCAAGTACCGCATACAAGGGCCGGACGCCGAAGCCTATGTCAATCGGCTGGTGACCCGCGACGTCACCAAGCTCGCCCCGGGTCGGGTGTCATATGTCGTATGGTGCAATGGCAGCGGTCACGTGCTGGACGACGGCACCTTGTTTCGTTTCGCCGAGCACGAGTTCCGGCTTTGCTGTCAGGAACGACATCTGTGCTGGTTGCTGGATTCTGCGCATGGCTTTGACGTCGAACTCGATGACGTGAGTGCGGATGTCGCCGCGCTTTCCGTGCAAGGGCCGACATCATGCGCCGTGCTAAAGGCGATGGGGTTTCAAGGTATCGAACGGCTCAGGCCTTTTCATCACATGGACTTCTCGGTGGGCGGCAGCCGGCTCGACGTCTCGCGCACCGGGTTTACCGGCGACCTCGGTTACGAGCTGTGGCTCAACCCCGAGCATGCGCTCGATGTATGGGACCGGCTCATGGAAGCGGGTGCCCTATACGGGATTCGCCCCATTGGTTCGCGCGCATTGGACTTGGTGCGTATAGAGGCCGGGTTTATCGCACCACACGTCGACTTCATTCCTGCCGACGAGGCGCTGAGAAGTAATCGCGGGCGCTCGCCCTTCGAGCTGGGGCTGGACCGTCTGGTCGACTTCAAAAAGGGGCATTTCAACGGGCGTCGCGCGTTGCTCGAAGAACAACGCAAAGGCTCGCGCCATCGGCTGGTCGGGCTCGACGTGGTGGGCAACAAACCCGCAGGCGGTGCGTTGATCTATCACGCCAAGCACATGGAAGTCGGACACGTCACCTCGGCCATTTGGTCACCCACCTGTAAGCGCAATCTCGCGCTTGCCACGCTCCAGTCTCGATACCGGCACGAATCGGATAACTTGTGGACCCAGATCTATGTGCTTAAAGAGCTGAAGTGGGAAAAGCACATGGTGCGGTGCCGTGTCGTGGAGCGGCCCTTCTTCAACCCCGCGAGGCGGCGAGCGACACCGGCCGGAGATTTCTAAGACATGCGTGCGGTTGCTTGGTAGTGAGCCGCGACAAATGAGTTGCCATGCGTTCGCCAGCCTGCTCGAGTCGCGCCCTGGCTTGTTGGTCGGCGCGATAGCGCCCGCGGCGCCTGCGGATAATTTCATTATCGAGGAGCGATACTAATGACGCTTGAATCGGACTTTGACACCAGGGACCTGCAGGCCAAGGATAATCAGGTCATCCATCCGTGGGACAACTTCCAAAACGCCGGACGCAACAAACGCACGGTCATCGGCGAATCACAGGGGATCTACGTTTACGACACGGATGGAAACAAGCTTATCGACGGTCCCGCGGGGATGTGGTGTGTCAACGTCGGTCACGGTCGCCACGAGATCGCGGAGGCGGTCGCCGAGCAGCTACGCCGGATGCCTTATTACAGCCCTTGGGGCTTGTCCAATGCCCCGGCCGCGGAGCTCGCGACCCGGCTGGCACAGCTTTCGCCCGGTGACCTCAACCACGTGTTCTTTACCACAGGCGGTTCCACGGCGGTGGATTCGGCATTGCGCTTTGTCATGTTTTTCAACAACTATCTGGGCCGGCCGGATAAGAAGCACATCATCTCCAGGCACAACGCCTACCACGGAAGCACCTATCTCGCGGCGTCCTGCTCTGGCAAGGAACGCGACAAGAGCTTCTTGGATTTCGAGACTGGCTTTATTCATCACTTACCCTCGCCCAATCCTTACCGGCGTGCGGAGGGAACGACGGTAGAGGAGTTTTGCGCGCAGAAAGTCGCCGACCTGGAAAACAAAATTCTCGAGCTTGGCGCCGACAAGGTTGCGGCCTTCATCGCGGAGCCGATCCTTGCATCGGGTGGTGTGATCGTGCCGCCGCCTGGCTATCACAAGGCGTGTCTGGAGCTTTGTAGACGCCACGACGTGTTATACATCTCCGATGAGGTCGTCACCGCCTTTGGCCGGCTTGGGCACTGGTTCGCAAGCGAGGCCGTGTTCGACATCGTCCCCGACATCATCACAACGGCTAAAGGCATCACGTCGGGTTATGTGCCGCTGGGTGCGGTGTTGATCTCCGACCGCGTGCTCTCGCGGGTGAGCGGCGATGATGCCAAGGGTGCGGTGTTCTCCAACGGCTTTACCTATTCCGGCCACCCTGTGGCCTGCGCGGCGGCACTAAAGAACATCGAGATTATCGAGCAAGAGAATTTGCTCGCGCACGTGCGCGATATCGGGCCCTACTTCCAGCAGCGGCTACGCGAGCTCGGCGACATCCCGATCGTGGGTGACGTGCGCGGCGCGGGGCTAATGGCCTGTGTGGAGTGTGTAATTTCCAAGGACAGCAAGAATCCGCTGACCTTGGACTACGAGATCGGCAACCGCATCGACAAGCATTGTCAGCGCCTGGGTTTGATTGTCCGCCCACTGATCAACATGTGTGTGATGTCGCCGCCGCTCGTGGTCACGCGGGCACAGGTCGATGACCTCGTCGGTATGCTTCGTGAAGGCATCGAGCTCGCGATGGAAGACGTGCGGCGTGAGGGTTTGTGGGATGAGTGACCCAGGCTAGTGCTGTCGAATCCCTATCACGCATCGATGTACGAGGCCTCGGCACCGGTGCCCAGCTATTGGGAGGCTACGGCGCCGGTGGACCAGACCGGCTATCGGCCGCTGGAGGGCGAGCAAAGCTGCGATCTGGCGGTGATCGGCGGCGGGTATACGGGTTTGTCCTTGGCCCTGCATCTCGCGCGCGACTACGGCATCGACGTGCGGGTGCTCGAAGCCGGCCACGTCGGCTGGGGTGCATCGGGACGCAACGGCGGCTTTTGCTGTTTGTCCGCCACCAAGATGTCCATCGAGCAGCTCATCTCGCGTTTTGGCTTGGACGAGACAAAACGCTTCTACGCGGCACAGCTCGAGGGTGTGGACCTGGTGCGGGCCTTGGAGGACGAGGAGGGCATCGACTACGAGCGCCGCGGCAATGGCAATTTCGAGGTCGCACATAAGCCCTCGCTGTACGCCGGGCTCGAGGACTACGCCGATACGCTGCAACGCTTGTTTGGTATCAAGACCACGCTCTATACCAAGGAAGCCTTCAAGGAGGTCGGCCACGATTCAACCGAGCAGTTTGGCGCGATGCACATGGCCGTGGGTTTTGGTTTGCATCCTTTGAAGCTGCTAGCCGGGTTGGCGCATGCGGCGGCGCGTCGCGGCGCCACACTCCACCCGCAGAGCGAAGTGCGCGACTGGTCGCGTCGCGATGGCGCGCACCTGCTGCACACCGCGGGCGGGGCGCTTCGCGCCAAACGCGTGGTGCTCGCCACCAACGGCTTCACACCGGAAGGTTTGCACCCCGCCTTTGACCGTATGACCTTGCCCGTGATCTCCAACATCATCACCACCCGGCCGCTGACACCCGAGGAGCTGGACGCGCAGAGTTGGCGCACCGAGTGTCCCGTGTGCAACACACGCATCTTGCTTTTCTACTACCGCATGCTCCCGGATAAACGCCTGCTGTTTGGCGCGCGCGGTGACACCACCGGGCGGCCCGAGCACGGCGAGCGCATGCGCGAGTGGATGCTCAAGCGTCTGCACGAGGTATTCCCTGCCTGGCGCCACGTACCGGTGTCGCACTATTGGCGGGGACTTGTTTGCGTGACCCGCAAGCTTGCACCTTCAGTGGGTCGGCTGGAGGATGACCCGACGGTCTGGTATGGCTTCGGGTACCACGCGAACGGCGTCAACACGGCGCCTTGGGTCGGTATGCGTCTGGCAAAGGCGATAGCGGGCTCCAACCGCGACGACGCGGATTTCCCGGCGGTTATGTCGGGGCTGGCGCCCAGGTTTCCGTTTGCAGCCATACGCTTGTGGTGTCTGCGGGCGGCTTATGCGTACTATCGTCTGCAAGACGCCCGATAGAAGACGACTCGAGAGTGAACGATACGAGCGCGGGCAAGACGGCTTCGGAGCTTAGCCGTTATCTGCGCGAGAACCCACGGACTCGATATGTAGACGCCATTTTCGTCGATATGCGCGGCGTGGTGCGCCTAGTATCTTTGAGCCGGGCATCCTCAGACCTGTAGACCCTACTGGGCCGAATGTTGACGAGTAACCGAGTTGCATAGTCGACCGCCGGCTGATTTCACGGTCCGGGTGGCTACCCTGGCCGACGAAGCACCCATAAGCGACGTGCTCGAGCAGGCTTACTCCGAGCTGATGCGCGAGGCCTATGCGCCCTCGGTGCTTGTCTGCGCGCTCCCGGCAATAACCGTTGCAGACCGAGGCTTGCTCGTGTCGGGGACGTACTATGTCGCGCAAGCCGAGGACGACCTAGTCGTGGGGTGCGGTGGCTGGACGCATGAACGACCGGGGAAGGGCGATGTGGAGCCGGGGTTGGCCCATATCCGCCACTTCGCCACACACCCGGCGTGGACACGTGCCGGCATAGGGCGCCGGATATTCGATCGCTGTGAGCGCGAGGCCCGCGAAGCGGGCGTAAGACGCTTCGAGTGCTATTCCAGTCTCAACGCGGAAGACTTCTATGTGTCGCTAGGCTTCAAGCGAGCCGAGATTATCGACGTGTGCTTTGGCCCCGGGGCATCGCTACCTGGGGTATTGATGCGGCATAAGCTCTAACGCTTGCGAGGGTGTAGCCGCGCTTTGTCACCCGCCGGCTTTCGCCACATGCACCTGTGAAGAGCCTATTTTCGATGTTCGCGTGGCGCCAGGCCGGTCAGGGTGGTGCGTAGCGTTTGCCAAAGCCGGTAGAGGCTGCTGTTGAGCGTGTGAGGGTCTGGGGCGAGGACTTTTGCGCACAGCCCGGTATCGGCGGGCAGCATGGACGCGCCGGCGTAGACGCCTTTGTCTTCATCCATGGCGCGCTGCGCGGTGGCAAACAGGCTCGGGTACGCCCCGATATCGTACAAACACAAGACCGTCGCGTAGGCCGCATCTTCAAAGCCGGCGGTGACCCCGTGCTCTGCCATGTCGGTACCGGTCACGCTAAAGCGCTCCACGCAGGCCAGGTGTCGCGACTCGCGTGTGATACGAATTTCGCAGGCGAGTTCGGCAAAGCGGCGCCCGCGCCCGCCCGGGTCATGATTGAGGTACGCGTCGCCAAGCAACACGGTGGCGCCCGGGCCAAGCTCGATGCTGACCCCGCTGTGCAGCCTCGCCCCTGGAAAAAGGATCATCGGGTCCGGCCAATACTCGAGCAGCGCGCCTTCTCGCGCCGCAAGCGTGAGACGCTGGGTGGCGTGTTCGCCCGCCATGCCATGGACGATGGTGGCCGACTGCGTCGTAACGTGTGCACGCGCGCCACGCTTGGCCTCAAGCGATAGCTCCAGCTTATCGTCACGGTAGATACCGCCGGACACCGATTGCAAATACACAGTCGCCATACCCGGCGGGTCGCCCGCGAGATAAAAGGGGCGCGTGATATGAAACGGGTAGCAAACCGATTGCTTGGAGACGAATGTCTTCCCTGCACCGGCCCGTTTGAATTGGAGCCGTGCGTGCCCGCTGCTGTGCGCCGGTGGCGCCGGCAGTGGGTCGGGTTGTGTGCGCGTGACACTCACCGAAGCATGTACTTTTGACCAAGCGCCAAGCGCTCGGCGGGCGCGCAGGCCGCGAGCTCGCCATCGACGTAGACATCGAAGGTCTGCGGGTCGACTTCGATTCTCGGGCAGGCGCTGTTGTGCAGCATGTCGGCTTTGCCAAGCGCACGCGTGGCGCGGAGCGCTAGCATGGGCTTGGCGAGATTGAGACGCCCGGGCACGTCGCGCTCTATGGCTAGAGGGTGGACGAAGTTCGCGCTGATCGCTTGGGGGGCCTTGCCGAATGCGCCCCACTGTGGCCGCATCGCGAGCGGTTCACAGCACGGCAAACAGCCGGCTCCGTCACCCATCACCGACCAGGCCATAAAGCCGCTCTTGTAGACCGCGCTCGGCTTGACCCCGAAATGACTGGGGCTCCACAGCACCAGGTCCGCCATCTTGCCTGGTTCGATGGAACCCACAAAGTCGTCGATGCCAAAGGTGCGCGCCGCGTTGATGGTGTATTTGGCGATGTAGCGCTTTATCCGCTCGTTATCCGCGGCGCTGGTGGTCTCTTCGGGAAGGCGACCCCGTTGCTCTTTCATCTTGTCCGCAAGCTGCCAGGTACGAGTGATGACCTCGTTTACGCGCCCCATGCCTTGGCTGTCCGAGCCCATCATCGAGATCGCGCCGATGTCATGCAAAACGTCCTCCGCGGAGATGGATTGTCTGCGGATGCGACTCTCGGCGTGGGCGACGTCCTCGGGTATCTCCGCTCTGAGCTGGTGCGCGAGCATGGTCATGTCGAGATGTTCATCAAAGGTGTTGACGGTGTACGGGTTTGTAGGATTCGTCGATGAGGGCAGACAATGCGGCTCGCCATTACAGCGGATGATGTCAGGGGCGTGCCCCCCACCGGCTCCCTCGGTGTGATACATGTGTATGGTACGACCGCCGATAGCCGCCATGGTGTCCTCGTAGAAGCCACACTCGTTGAGGGTGTCGGTGTGTAGTTGGACCTGAAAGTCGAGCTCGTCAGCGACGGACAAACAGCAATCGATGGTGGCGGGCATGGCGCCGAAGTCCTCGTGGATCTTCACGCCGATGACCCCGCCCGCGATCAGCTCCTTGATTGCCGCGGGGCGGTGCGAGCTACCACGGCTGAACAACCCCAGGTTTATGGGAAAGCCTTCGCTTGCGCACAGCATGCGATAGATGTCGGTCAAGCTTCCGGTGTCGACCGCAAACGCCGACGACATACCGCCACCGATCATGGTGGTGACCCCGGTGCTTAGCGCATGCGCGATCTGGTCTGCGCCCACGAAGTGCACGTGCACGTCCAGACCGCCCGGTGTGACAATCATACCTTCCGCGCAGTACACCACGGTCGCGTTGCCCACGAGCAGACGCTCGTCGACCCGGTCCATGATGGCGGGGTTGCCGGCCTTACCGATGGCGACGACCTTACCATCTTTGACACCGACATCGCCCTTGACGATGCCCACGACGGGGTCGATGACCAGCACATTCTCGAGCAGCAGGTCCAACGCGCCGTCGGCACCGTCGTGAACCGACAAGCCCATGCCGTCGCGCAGCGTCTTGCCACCGCCCGTCATACACTCGTCGCCGGGGACGGCGTGGTCATGCTCGACCTCGGCCCACAGCTCGGTGTCGCCCAAACGCACGCGGTCGCCCGTCGTCGGACCATAGAGCTCGGCATAGTCTTTACGTGTGAGTTTTGCCATCCGGATGCTCCTCAGGCGCCTTTGAAGCCGCGTTGACGCGCGCGCGCAAGCGCCGCCGCCTTGACCTTCTCCGAACGGACCGAGCCGTCGGTAAGCGAGTTCAGCCCGCCGACCTCACCGCGTCCGCCCAGCTCCACCAAGGTCACGACTTTGTGCTCGCCGGGAGCAAAGCGTTTCGAGGTCCCCGCCGGGATGTCCAGACGCATCCCAAAGGCCGCCGCACGGTCGAAATCCAAGGCCTTGTTGGCTTCAAAAAAGTGCAAATGGCTGCCAACTTGAACGGGACGGTCGCCGGTGTTGAGCACCCTAACATCAACCCTGCGCCGGCCAGCGTTTAGCTCGATGTCCTGGTCCGGGGTCACGACCTCGCCGGGTCGCGTTTGCGGCCCGACTTCGACGGGCCCCTCCCCGGGACGGATGGGCTCGTGTACGCTGATCATCTTTGCGCCATCGGGAAACATGCCTTCCACCTGGAGCATGGGCACGAGCGCCGCGACGCCCGGCATCACGTCGTCGGTGGTCAGCAGGGTGGAGCCAATACCGACCAGCTCCGCGACCGAGCACCCTTGTCTCGCGCCGACGAGGAGTTCATCGCAAATGAGCGCGACGGCCTCGGGCTGGCTGAGTCGAATGCCGCGCGCAAGGTGTCGACGCGCAAGCTCCGCGGCGCTAAAGATGGTGAGTCTTTCGATTTCGCTTGGGGTTAGCATCATGGCTGTGGTTGTCCTCCAGGCGCCGAGGCCGCACCGGGCGTATTGGTCTGTGCCTCGCTCGTGATGTTGAACGCGTCGATTGACTCTTGGCGCAAGCGGGCGGTTGGCCAAGACGACGCGTGACATTGTATCCGGGATTGGGAGCAACGCATGTCGTATGAGGAGTGAGAAGGCCTTTTTCACGCGCGAGCTCGACCTGGCGGAGGTGTGTGCAACACTGGCCGAGCGTGGCGCCACATCGGTGTCCCTGCTAGAGGCGAAGGCTTGCACCGAGCTCCTGGAAGAGGCCGAGCGCTATACCTATCGTCCGGCAAGCTCTGTGGTGGGGCGGGGCCGCGCGCGGGTGTATCAACGCATGGGTGTATTTCCAGGGTTGCCACCGCGCAGTCAATATCGTGTGTTGGCCGCTTCCTTTCAGCGCTTGTTCGACCGGGCGCTTGCGCGCTTGCCTGTCACACCCTTCGCGTCACCACCACTTTTTAATGACTTAATGCTGCAACGCTATGAGAGAGGCGCGCTCGGAATCTCCCCGCACCGCGACCATGTCAACTACCGGAACATCATTTGCTTGATAGTGGTTGCCGGAAGCGGGCGCTTTTGCATTTGCGCGGACCGAGCCGGGAGCGGCGCGGTCGAGATCCGTGGTGAGCCGGGTGACCTGATCTTTACTCGCGCGCCGGGTTTTCTTGGCTCGGATCTGCGACCTTTTCATTTTGTTAGCGACATTCGGGATACGCGTTATGTTTTCGGTTTGCGCCACGAGTTGAGGTAGCGTCTTTGCAGTTTGTCGCGGAACGCGTCAAGCTACGGTGGAGTCGTCGGTAGGTGTAAGCGATGAAGAATAGCTTCAAGGTCGCGTGTATCCAGAACTGCGCCACGGAGGATCTTGTGGCCAGCGTGGCGGATGCGTGCGAGCTCATTCGTGCAGCGCGCGCTGCCGACGCGGACTTGGTCTGCACGCCGGAGTTTTTCAGCTGCCTGTCGATGACCAGCGACGGCCTTTTTGTGGGCCGGTACACCGAGGAGACGCACCCCGCGCTGCCCGTGTGCCGCGACCTAGCGGCCGAGCTCGGTATATGGCTGTTGCTGGGTTCACTCGCGGTGCGTGGGGATACCGGCAAGCTTCGTAACCGGTCGTATGTCATCGATGCGACGGGCGAGGTCGTGGCCCGCTACGACAAGATTCATCTTTTCGACGTCGACCTGGGACCGGGGGAGTCATACCGCGAGTCCGACGTGCTGGAGCCCGGGGAGCATGCGGTCAACGCACCCACACCGTGGGGTTTGCTCGGTCTGTCGGTGTGCTACGACCTGCGTTTTGCGTATCTCTACCGTGCGTTGGCACGGGCCGGGGCGCTGTTCTTGACTGTGCCCGCCGCGTTTACCCGCACCACGGGTAAGGCTCACTGGCACGCACTGCTTCGCACTCGCGCGATCGAGACCGGCAGCTATGTCTTTGCCCCGTGTCAGTATGGTGCGCACGGTAAGGCGCAGACCTACGGTCATTCTCTGGTCATCGACCCCTGGGGTGAAGTGTTGTGTGATGCCGGTGAGGACCGTGGTTTTGTCGTCGCGGACGTCTATACACATAGAGTGGAGCAAGCGCGGAAGAAGATCCCCGCTCTACAGCATGACCGAGTGTTTAGCGGCCCGGCGCCGATGACCTTGAAGCAGGCGCGAGGCTGAACCTCGTCAGCCTAAGAGCCCAGTTCGTTGGGCGCGCGCAACCGCAGCTAGTTGCTGATGGTCGGTTCGAAACGCCTACGGTTGCGTTCCGCCATGGTTTCGATCAGCCCGTCGAATCCCTTAGTTTTAATCTCGTGCGCGAAGCTCGCTCGATGCATGACTACCATGCTGATGCCTTCCATCCTCACGTCGTGGATTTGCCAGACTCCGTTTGAGTTGTGCATCCGGTAGTCCACTTGCAGCTTGATCCCTTTATTGGTGGCGACGTGAACGCGGACCGTGGTGTTCTCATCGCCCGGTGAGTAGGGCATTGCCGGGTAGCTGAGCCTGTCGGCATACTCGACGATGGCGGTGCTGAATTCCACCATCACGCTGACCAAAAAGTTTGACGCGAAGTCGCGGAACTCCCGGCTAAAGCGCTCACGCTGCTCGGGTGTCGCCTGCCGCCAGTACTTCCCGAGCACGTAGCGCCCCACGCGCTCGAAGTCGATGTGTGGAAAGAGGATCTCGTCGGCAAGCTGTCTTGCGAGCTGCGGATTTGCGCGAATCGTGTCACCGCTGACACGCAGCGCTGTCATGAATTCGTCCGTGGTTTGCATGACGATCTCGCGCGGGGTGAGCACTTGAGACTGCGTCGCGCGTGCATCGCCGACGACGCTTGTGCAAAGCAGCACGGACGTGGCGAAAAGAAAAAAGGCGCGCGTGTGGTGGAGCATTGAGTATTGCGCGACGGCGAAGGGCATAATCGCAAGATAGCTCACAGCTTGGGCAGTGTCGAGAGATCGGCAACCGCGTAACCCGCGACGGGCTGGTCCGAGAATAACTATCGGGTGCTGTCGCGGCACGCCTTGCGCCCTCCGGAACAGGCAGGGGAGTGGTAGACTATCGAGCATTCACGCACCGGGGAGAGCTTTAGCGTTGAGCAACAACGAGCTTCGTTCTGACTTTTGCGAGCGTGCAGTGGTCGACACCTACTTGATGGCCTGGGAAGCGAGCCCGAGCCCAAGCGTTTGGCGCAAACGGCTGGAGTTGCGGGGCGCGGCGGAGTCCGGTCGCGTGACATCGGTGGTGCGTTATGAACCTGATAGCAGCTTCCGTCCCCACCCGCATCCCGACGGCGAGGAGTTTCTGGTGCTCGACGGTGTGTTCTCCGATGAGCACGGTGATTTTCCGGCCGGAACCTTTGTACTAAATCCCGATGGTGTGGTGCACGCGCCGCGCTCGAAGTGCGGATGTGTATTGTTTGTCAAGCTCCGTCAGTATCCCGGGTTGGACCGTCCACAGGTGACTATCGACACGACCGAGGGCGATTGGGTAGGCCGGGACGGCAGGGGTGTAGAGAGCCTCCCACTCTATGAAGATGCGCGCTATCCCGAGCGCATACGCATGCTCCGGCTGACGCCGGGTGGTTCGCAGCAACGCGCCGAACACCCGGGCGGACAAGAGCTGTTTGTCGTCAAGGGTTCGCTAAGCGACGACCATGGCACCTATGAAGCGGGCACCTGGATACGTTACCCGCCGGGCACGACAAACGCGCTAAGCTCACAGTCTGGTTGCGAGGTCTACGAGAAGACGCGGCATCTAGGTCCGTCGTGACGCTATCGATTGAGAAGCACGCTCGCTGTCTACCGCAACCGGTACCGGCGGCGGCATTTTCGTCGTAGGTCGTTGTGGTTCAGGTAGCGAGCTTCGTTCCACACCAATGCGTGTCTTGGACGCGCTAGGAGCGGGTCGTGGCGATCGTTTAGCACAACATATGATGGGCTTGCGCTCCGGCACGGTCCGTGCCAATGTAGAGATGTTTTCGCCACTTTTCAGAGAAATCGCGCATGCGTTGGCGTTCAAAAAAAGAGCAACCGTTAACACCAAATCAGCAAAAATCCCGCCGCGACATTCGGTCGCAAACGGCGACGCTGGTCCAGGTCGCCAACCGGGCCGAGCCGCTGTCACACAAGCTTGCAGAGCCTGAAGTTACGAGCGAGTCGGAGCGCCTCGCGACGCAGGCGTTGATCGCTGCCCAAACAGATCTACACGCCGCCATCAACAAGGGCTTGAGTGCGGAGCTCACACTCGACTGGATTATCGCCGAGGCGATTCAACCGGTTTTGGATGGTGCGGTGGTAAGCGAATTGGCGTCGTTTTCGATTGACCACGTGATCGTGTGCGCCAGGGCGCGCGTGGCCGAGGCCACCGACACTTCCAGATAGGGCCACCGCCCCTGGCCCACGGGCAAAGCGACACACCTGCATCCGCGCGCCATACCCGCCCAGTGCCCGTGACGTGAACCGGGTCACGACAAGCGACTACCCAAATGGCGAGACTACCCAACCGCTTGGGTGAGGCCACTCACCAAGGCTAGCCACCGGGAGAGGTCGATGTTTCAGTGGTTCCAGCAAAAGACACAGGCACCGCGTCCTACGGCGCATGCCCAGTATCAATTCGAAATTCGGCGTCAAACCGCGAATCTGATCAGCGCCGCAAATCGTGTGGAGCCTTACGGTAGGAAGACGCCGCCGGACACGACTAACACCCAGGCGCTGCAGGCCTCGCAGTCCGTCGTCGTCGCGCAAAACGCGCTTGTCGAGGCAATCATCGACGGCTTCTGCAACGGTTTGTCCTTCGACCATGTCATCAAGACCGGGGTCCAGCCCGCGCTGGACGCGGGTGTTGTTACCGACCTCGCCGCCTTCTCGGTCGAAACGACGCTCAGACGCGCTCGCGATTGGCGAGCTACACGAAACTAGCCGTCTCAACGTGAGTGGGGCAGGCCACGGGGCCGGCCTTCAACCATACTTCCTGTGCTTGTTGTCTGCTAATCTGCGCGCAAAATGGTACGGGGGCAATTGATAGACAATTGACTGACGAAGCCGGACAAGAATACGACGAGGACCTCATTGCCGTGTTGGAGGGTGTGTGGGGTGAAGGATTTCTGTCGCCGGGCTACACCGAAGAGGTCGACCTCGTCCTCGAGGGGCTGTGTCTCAAAGATAAATCGGTATTGGATATCGGGTGCGGGGTGGGCGGTGTGGATGTACACATCGCCGGGCCGCACGGCGCGGCTCTGGTCACCGGCATCGACATCGAAGAACACCTTATAGAGCGTTGTGTCCGGCTTGCCGAGCGGCGTGGGGTCGCCGATTCCACGCGCTTTATCTGCGTGAAGCCAGGCCCCTTAGGGTTCGATGATGGTGCTTTCGACGTGGTGATGAGCAAAGACTCTATTGCGCACATTCCAGACAAGCACACGCTGACCTGCGATATTTACCGCGTGCTCAAACCCGGTGGGTGGTTTGCCGCCAGCGACTGGCTGGCCGGGTACGACGGCGAGCCATCATCCGAGATGCAGCGCTATATCGAAGCCGAGGGTTTGCCATTTGGATTTGCAAGCGCGTCGACCTACCAGGATGCACTAAAGTCTGCGGGCTTCATCGACGTGCAAATGCGCGACCGCAACGCTTGGTATTGCGACATGGCCATAGAGGAGCGCGGTAGGCTGGCGGGCAGCCTGTACGAGTCTCTTGGATCCACGGCCGGTAAGGCGTTTTTGGACCACGAGATTGACGTGTGGGACAAGATGATTGTGGCGCTGGAGCGGGGCGACTTGCGTCCTACCCACCTACGCGGGCGTAGACCGGTTTAGCATCTTTCTGAGGCTGACACCGCCACGCCGCTGGGCATGGCGGTATGCTTAGCCTTAAGAAGCTTGTTTTTTGGGTGTCGGGCTGGTCTCCTTGCTGCTTTGCCTGCGGGGGGCTTCCGCGATACCTGCCATTTTTGGGGACGTCTTCGGTGGTGCTGATTCCACCGGTGTTCCCATGTCGATACAGCCCTTGAACCTGCAGCCTCCTTCCAAGCTAACACGCGGCGCGTTTAGGTTGCCCTTTACATCGCCGCCGCTGCGGACGATCACCTGCTCGGCACCGTGAACATCCCCCTCGACGCGCCCTTCGATCTCGACCACGCGTGCGCGCACGTCGGCATTGACCTGCCCATCCTTACCCACGGTCACGTTGTGCTGCTTGAGGTCGACGGTTCCCTCCACGCGCCCTCTGATGACCAAGTCCTCGTCGCCGGAAACTTCACCGCGAATGCTTATCGATGGCCCAATCGTAGCCCCCTCGCGCGGCGGGGGTGTGGCGATTCTGGGTTCCGGTCGCGTCGGCTTTGTTGCTGGTAGTCCCTCGTCTAGCTCTGGTTTCTTCCACATAGTCGTCCCCTGTTGGCAAACATGAGGTCTAAGTAAAGCCGCATTCGCGGAGATTTGCACGGCGCGCGCACCCTCCGAGTCCAACGGCTGTCAGCCTACCGCGTCCTCCACTGCGCCAGCGCCCTCTAGGCGTTTGCCGCGACGCTCTGAGCGCGGTTTACACCGGTGACCTCGGATGTGCGGTCTTGCACATTCGGCACGCTACTTGCTTCCCCTTTTGACTAGAACGCCATTGACGCTGTATCGCCGGTTGTGACAAAGGCTGGTGGACGTGCAAAGGCGCTCGGGATCAAAGGCTTAGTACCTTGGTGCCGTCGATGCGGACGATTTTCGGGTTGGTGGACGCCAAATCGTTGACGCCACCGTCAAGTTTCAGAACGCGACAATGTGGGGACCGGGATGAATACAACCGCGCTTCCGCGCCAAGCCGTCTCCTCGGCAATGACGTCAACATCACCTGAGGAGCGTGGTCCAGCATGGGTCCAGCCGCTCTCGTTCAATCGTCGTCTTTTCGAGTCGGTCATCCCGACGGTCTTCGTGGTGACCTTTCTTGTCATCATGACCCTGCTGCTGTCGCATTTGAACACCGTGCAACGCGTCAACGAAATCGAAGCGATGGGCCAGGACATCGCACATGCTGGGGAACGTCTGAACCGACATCTGGAAGCCGATCGGCGCTTTCTCGAGTCGCTGGCCGAGCAAATTCCCGCTGGACTGGTCGACTACGATCTTTTCGAGCAGCAGGCGAGGCATTACACGCAAGAGCATTCAGAGCTCACCAATATCGGTTGGGTGGAGGGCATCCGCGTCATCCGGTCAACGGCGGACCCCGAAGTGATCGAGCACATGGTGGATGAGGCGCTCTTACAACCCGGTGCTAGAACAGCCTTTGGTGACGCACGGGGAACCGGGAACACCGCTTACACAGTCAAGCTGCATGCAATTGAAGGAAAATCCACGTTGGGTATTTACGTCCCAATGTTTGGAAAGGACGAGTTTCTCGGAGCGGTTGCCGGTGTATATTCCCTGCAAGCCCTCTTGCGCGAGGTGCTCCCCCGCGGGCTGTCCGCCCGCTACAAGGTAAGCGTTGTGTGTCCTAAGGTAGGAGAGCTAGCGTCGCTGTCCCAGTCTTCTCTCATCGACCACACGCTCACCCGGCGAATCGCCATCGACGGGACGAGCCTCAAGCTGGAGCTGGCAAGGTATAGAGCCAAGCGGCCGCTGCACATCGTCATGCTCTGGGTCATCGCGGCGAGCTTTGCAATCGGGATGGCATGGAGCATGTCGCTGCTTGCCCGCGACATATCTAAGCGCCACCGTCTCCATCGTGAGCACGAGGTGCTCATCGCGCAGCTGGGACAAAAGAACGCAGAGCTCGAGCGCTACGCGTACACGATCTCGCACGATCTAAAAGCCCCGCTGTTTGCGATCCAAGGCTTTACCGAGCTTTTGCGCCACGACATGGACTCCCGCGACCGCGAGTCGATAGAAGAGGACATGACGGAGATCGAGAGAGCGACGCAAAGCATGACAACCTTGCTCAATAACCTTCTGGACCTTTCACGTTACGGTATGGTCGCGAACAATTCGCAGACGCTGTCGTTGGAGGAGCTCATCCACGAGGTCTTGGGAGTTTCATCCAAAGAGATACGGATAAAGACCGCGATTGAGAACGACTTGCCACCTATCGTAGGTGACCGCGGCCGTCTGCTGATCGTGCTGCAAAACTTGGTGGATAACGCGCTGAAGTTTGGCGAAAGCGCACAGTGCAACACCATAACTATCGGCGCGGAGATGGGAGACTGCGCAGTCGTCTGCTACGTTCGTGATGCCGGTGTCGGCATCCCCAGGGAGCATCACGAGCGGGTCTTCAATCTCTTCGAGCGGCTCCATACCCACAAGCCTGGGACAGGGGTCGGCTTGGCTATAGTCAAGCGTATCGTCGAGGCGCACGGCGGAAAGGTCTGGATTGAGTCCGAGGGACACAACTGTGGCACTACGATGCTTTTTAGCCTGCCCGTCGCGGCGGTAAAAAGTGCGAGGAGAGACTAGCAGATGAAGAGCGAGAGGGTACGTATTCTATTGGTAGAGGACAATAGGGCCCACGCGCTGCTGGTGCAAAGAAACATCCGCAACTCCTCGCGGCCGCCGGAGATTCACCATGTGGTCGACGGGGAGGAAGCGCTCGACTATCTAGAGCGGACGTGTGTGGAAAACGAGCTTCCGGACCTGGTGCTGCTCGATCTGCGACTCCCAAAGCTCGATGGATTCACCGTGCTGCGCAAAATGAGAGATGATGAGAAGCTGGCAAGCCTGCCTGTCGTCGTGCTCAGCACCTCCGACCGCGAGGCGGATGTCAAGTATGCATACGAATGTGGCGCCGCTGATTATGTGGTAAAGCCTTTTAACAGTCGCAAGCTGACACAGATCATCGAAACCCTGCAATGCTCACGGACGAAGGGGTCGCGCGATGGAACCGCGGCCTCGGAAAATCTCGTAGACGTGCTGCTCGTCGAAGACGACGAGTCGCATATCCGGCTCATCAAGCGCGCGTTTCTCACGAGCAACGAGCCGGTGCGGCTTCGATGTGTTCGGTCTCTGATGGAGCTGCGTACCCAGTTGATGTGCCGTAGGCCGGACATCGTCATCCTCGACTACTTGTTGCCGGACGGACGCAGTGTGGATTTCCTGCGCGCCCATTTGCAGCGTTCGCACGTGCCGACCGTGTTAGTCACAGGTTACGCCGACGAGCATGTGATCGGTGAGGCCCTGCAAGCTGGCGTCTACAACTGTGTGCAAAAGTCAATGGATGGAATAGCTAGACTCCCCGCGGTGGTGCGCCAAGTACTGGATGGCATCGATGCTCCAATGGGCTCACCACAGTAGGCATCACACCGCACCGGGCTTCGCTGGTATTCGCACACCGCCAATAGCACGAAAGCACATGGCGACGGTGGCACTTTTGGATGGGGAGCGTCTGCCGGGATGTTTTCCCGTGTCCCGGGTCGGTTCATAATCGTGTCTGGGTCGTACCCAGGCGTCGATAAAGGACCGTGTCAAAGCACCGTAAACAACTGGACGAGGGATACGCGGCCGTATACGCGCATTTCGACACGCCCTTGGTGCAGAAGGTGCGTGCCGAGGCGTTCGAAGAGGATATCGGTCAACATTCTTGGGTGACCGCAAGCGAGCTCAGAGAGTATCTTAGTTGGTTACGGTTATTGCCCAATCAACGTGTGCTCGATTATGGTTGCGGGCCGGGCGGACCGCTCAGCTATATGGCTCGGCACACTGGCGCGCATGCGACCGGTATAGACATCAACCCTACTGCTTTGCAATCCGCGCGCAGGCGGGTTTCGAGCATGGATTTGGCCGAGCGCGTAGACCTTCGCCAAGTGGATGCCGATGGGCCCTTGCCTTTTGCTGATGCGAGCTTCGACGCGGCGCTTAGCATCGACGTCGTGATGCATCTGGTCGACCGGGGCGAAGCTCTCAAAGAGGTGTGCAGAGTGCTCAAGCAAGATGGCTTGTTCCTCTTTACGGATGCGGGCGTGGTCAACGGACAGATCTCGAACGAGCAGATCCGGGTGCGTAGTCATTACGGTTTTAGCCAGTATGTGCCGTGTGGATACACCGAGGCCGTATTGGAAGCGTCCGGTTTCAAGCTTGAAAAAAGGGAAGTACGAAATGTGGGCCCTGTGACAATTTGCGCTGGACGGTTGAAGGCGAGGGAGAAGTACAAGCAGGAGCTTGTCAGGGGCCTGGGTAAAACGGCATATGAGCACGAGCAAGCGTATCTGGCGACCATGGTTGACCTTTACTCGACGCGTACCTTGCTCCGCTATGTCTATCTGGCAAGAAAACGAGGTGTCCCTGATGAGCACTCCTAGCCATCACGGTTCGCGGGGTGGACGTGTCTCGTCGAAGTGCTCGTCTGCTCCAAACATGGGTCTTATCTTTATCTGGTCGTAGTATTGAGGATGTCGGTTCTCGGTCCGCCCATCGCTCGTTCGATTGTCGGCTCAGGGTATGGCCATAGGTGAAGGTCGCATGCCGGGTCGCAACGCGCAGAATCCGACGCTCAAATCGAGCCCTCGCTGCGTAGCATGCGCAGGCTTTGCCGGAAAGCGTCCACCGTCGTCTCTATGTCTTCGCTTTGGTGCGCGCCAGAGACGAGGCCGCCCGGCCAACCACTGAGATCGACGCCATAGCTCAACATGGCCAACCGCAGATCGTGCAATGGCTTGGCCGGTTTGCTGAGCAGTTGCTCGCGCGTGTATGCGAATGGTTCGAAGTGCGCCGGGTCGATATCGCAACCCTGCGCGTTCATGAAAATGTGGAAAGCAGATGAAGTTCCGTAAACCGCCCATGACACCCGTTCGTCGAGCAGCACCTGGTTTAGCTCTTTGCGCAGGCGCTCGGCCATTTGCGACGCATGCTGACAGACGTCTGTGGTTGCGATCTGGTTGAGCGCAGCGACGCCTGCGGCGGCCGAAATTGGGTTGGCATTGTACGTCCCCGGGTGGTAAATCTTTTCACGTCCACTCTTCTTCGCCGCCAGGTGGTCGAGCGCGTCGAACAGCTCGCGGCGACCGACGACGGCGGCACCCGGCAACCCGCCTGCAACGATCTTGGCCAACGCCGTCAGGTCGGGCGTCACGTCGAAAGCCGCTTGAGCGCCACCCGGGGCGACGCGAAAGCCGGTGATGACCTCATCGAAAATCAGCAAGACATCGTGCTCGCTACAAAGTCTTCGAAGCAAACGAAGAAAGTCGGGGTGCAGGGGTACCGCACCGGTGCTTGCGCCCAGGGGTTCGAGGATTACTGCCGCAATGTCCGCGTCGCTCGCCAGGGCCCCGGCAACCGCTTCGTCGTCGCCCGCCTCGAGGAGCACACTGCCTTGGGCGACATCCGCGCGTACACCAACCGTTGGCGTGCCATCGTAGTGAGACCGGTATCCGGTCGTAACATCGTCATGCCAGCCGTGAAAATGCCCCTTGAAGCGAACGACCTTGGTCCTGCCAGTGACGGCGCGCGCAAGACGCAGCGCCATCATGGTCGCTTCTGTCCCCGAGGCGGTAAAGCGTACGCGCTCGGCGGAAGGTATGAGCTCGACGATCGCACGGGCCCATTCGATCTCGCGCTCGTGGTTCGCCGCAAAGTGCGTGCCCTTGTCCAGCGCTTCATGGACGGCTTTTGTTACTACCGGGTGATTGTGCCCAAGCAGCAAGGAGCCGTGACCGCCAAAGTAATCGACATAACGGTGACCGTCGACGTCCCATTTGTACGCGCCTTGCGCACGTTCCACATACACGCCATAGGGCTCGAGATAGCGTGAGTCGTGGGTGACACCGCTTGGGAACAACGTGCGGGCTTGCTTGGCCAATGCCGCCGAGCGCCGTGTACGGGACCGGTAGCTGGCTTCGATGGTTTGCAGGTGTTTCGGTGCTGGGTTCGACATTCGTTGCAGCTGTCGGCAATGGTCAGGCTTTCATACATACAAGACTCCGCAGCATAGGTAAATGACCTTGCTCAGGAAAATCCGCTAAGCTGGTCTGCGCGAACTGCAAGACGCGCGCCCGCGCTGGAGCCATGGGCTATTGGCGCGCCTGCTGACCCGCAGGCCTATACTCAATGCGTGCAAACTCGACATGCTGACTGCCAACCTGCGTGGTGCGGGGTGGATCCTTGCCTCAGGGATTGCCGCCACCTTTATGAGCGTGGGTATACGCGCATTGGCGCCGGAAATGCATTCGACCCAGATCACCTTCGTGCGCTGTGTGCTGGGCTTTTTCTTTATCCTGCCCTTTGTGTACTCACATGGCATGGCGGAGCTTTCCACGCGACATTGGCGTTTACACCTCGCGCGGGGGCTGCTCGGCGCCGTCGGGATCAACCTCGGGTATTACTCGCTCACGATCATGCCGCTGGCGACCGCGACGGTGTTGTTCTTTACCGCGCCGCTGTTTGTAACGGTGCTCGCGGGCTGGATGTTGGGCGAATATGTCGGCTGGCGGCGCTGGACGGCCACCGTGGCGGGTTTTCTCGGTACCTTCGTCGTGGTTGGCTACAGACCTGGGGGATTCCAGCTTGAGATGCTGGTTGCGGTCGTCTCCTCGCTCGCATTCGCGTTGGCACTGGTCTTGGGAAAGCGGCTGACCATGACCGAGCGGACCAGCACCATCATGTTCTATTTCGCCGCCCTCACGTCGCTGCTCAGTCTCGGGCCGGCCATGGTGACGTGGACGCCTCCGTCACCGTCTCAGATGGCATTGCTACTCGTGGTCGCCGTGTTCGCGTCGGCGCGGACCTTCTTTGACCTCAGAGGGTACAAGGCGAGCGAGGCGAGCTTTGTTGCTCCGTTTCAGTACCTTCGAATCATCTTTATGGGTGTTGCCGGGTACTGCCTCTTTGCCGAGTTACCTGAGCGCGGTGCCCTCGCCGGGGCCGCCGTGATTATCTTGAGCACGCTGTACATCGCGCAACAGGAGGCAGCCTTAGGTCGTGTTACCAAGTGCTGAGATGTTGAAAGTATGCGCCCCCGGCTGCGGTCGCCAGGAGTAGACCGCAAACGCTGCCGATCACAAAGGAATTTTGGCTGCTGGGCATCAACAGCTTGAACACCCCAACCGTCACTCCCCAGACCAGCAGGCAAATCCCCAGAAGTATGTATGTTTCCATCTAGCCTCCCATCCTTTTATGTTACCCACATTCTTAAGAAGTGTAGACAAAACAACACATAATTCAGCCTTTTGGCCCGTAATTCATTGTACCGGATTTGGTCTGGCCGCGAGATGGTGCCCCGAAGACGGCGCGGTCGGCTTTGGCGAAGGCCAGGATGACACGCGCTCAGCCGTCCTCGACGATTTCGATGTGCTGTGGATAGAAGGCGAGATGCCGGGCAATCGCTTCGACCTCTGCCAAAGGGTGTTCGTAGCTCCAAACTGCGTCCGCAGCGGTCGCGCCCGCGACGCGGATGCTCCAATACACCGCGTTGCCTTTGAAAGGACAGTGGGTCTGGTGGTCGCTCCGCTGCAGATGCTCCATGGCGATGTCTTCGCGTGGGAAGTAGTATACGGGGGCTAGAGCACCCTCATTGAGCCGTATGACGCGCGTGGAGTCGGCAAGCGTAACACCCTGAAACTGAACGCGAATTCGTTGGGTCTTGTAGTCTAAGCTGATCTTGTGTGCCACAGCCATGGAGAGATCCTCGCGGTTAGCCGGCTTGGGTTTGTGGTGCGTCGCATAGGTTGAAGAAAGCGCGGGTCGTGGCTGCAACCGAGGCGGCGAACTCATCGAGCGGTAAGCTCATGCATCGCGCGACGGTGTCCGCGATGTGTGCTAAATGCATGGGCTCGTTTCGCCGGCTCTTGGGTTTTGGCGCGAGGTCGCGCGGGAGCAGGTAGGGCGAATCGGTCTCCAGCATCAGCCGCGTCAAGGGGATCTCGGTCACCAGCTCACGCAGGTGTTTCCCCCGTCGCTCATCGCAGATCCAACCCGTGATACCAACGTGCAAGTCCAGGTCCAGATAATCGGCGAGCTCCGAGCTATCCCCAGTGAAGCAATGTACAACCACCGCACCCAGGTGGTCACGATGGCGCCTGAGGATATTCAGAAATCGGTCGTGCGCATCGCGCTGGTGCAAGAAGACGGGTCGGTTCACGCGCGCGGCGAGGTCGAGCTGTGCCTCGAATGCCTCTTCCTGTGCGTCCCTGGGCGAATAGTTGCGATTGAAATCCAACCCCGCTTCGCCGACGGCAACAACGTTTGGTTCCGTCAGTAGCCCTTCCAGGACGTCGGCGCTGCTTGCGGACCAACTGCTGGCTTCGTGCGGGTGCACGCCCGCGGTGGCAAACAAGAAGCCGGGATAGTCCTTCGCGACCCGGTCGGCCGCGCGGCTCGCGGCCTCGCTGGTACCGGTCACGACGATTTGGCTGACGCCAGCCTCGTGGGCACGCCCCAGCACCGCGTCGAGGTCGGTGGCGAAAGAAGCGTGGGTCAAGTTGGCGCCGATATCGATGAGCTCCATGGTGGGCAAACTTTACTCCACATGCGCACGCCTAGCTCGCGCTTTTGACGCCGAGAGCAGGTGCTTCGTATGGTCTCCTGGACCGCACACACCTATCGGATGGCGTGCTGCCGGCTTCGCGCGCTTCGGTTTGTCATCGACCATGCCGACGCCGAGTGCTCGGGTGCAAAACGGAGCGGGGTGCGGCAAAGCAGGGCAGAAGCAGGCTATTTGGCCGGTCGGGACCGGGATATTGACGGCAGACAGCAAAACTTCCGACAATTGGCAAGCCGTGCGTTAGAGTTAGTAGTTAGCCACTGGTGTGCCGAGTGTAACGCTGAAAGCGGGGCGGAGGGCCGTGGCAGTCCACCCGTTGAGTCGGTTGGAAACATAAAAAAACATAAGGTTGCTCTAGCAGCGATGGATTTCCTTGGTGCACGGTGGTTGGCGGTGCCGGACGCACGAGGAGGGATTGTCCGCAACGTGCTTAGCGCGTCGTACACCGATGTGCTTCCCGACCGCTGTCGGGTTTGAAGCGTAAGTCCTCGAGGGTGAAACAAAGGACCGCCGACAATCGGCGGCGTAGTTATTGCCCACGTATCGATGGACTCGGGAAGACTTTGCATGGCAGCTATCGGGTGCACAGCGGGGGGAGTCTCGCCGACCACTAGATACAGTGACGCGCGCCCGTGCCGCGAACGGTGGTCAACCCAGGTCCACGCCGACGAGTTCTCGACTGGGATGACTCCGTTGTGAGCGCTGAAAGGCGGATTCTGTTGGTTTGCAATGACCCAAACGACCGGGAACTGGCGGGCTTGGTGTTACGACATACGCTCGGCGACGTCGAGGTATTGGAGGCCGCTGACGCGCTTGCCTTCGCAGAGCAGCTTTCGACCGGAAGCGTGTCGGTCGCGATCGCCAACGACACGCTCGGCTGGGGGCAGGGAGGAGCGGTGCTCGCGGCCGTAAAGCGCCGCAACCCCAGCGCCATCACGGTGCTTTTGGGGCGCGACCGTACCGACGACCCGTCGGTCGATGCGTGTGTTGTTGCCGGGACCGCGGGATTTCTGGAGCTACCGTCAGCAATACGGCGCGTAGAGCAAGCGCGGCTCCCCCGGCGCGCGCCGGTCGCGGACCATGCCTACGAGCGCCTTACCGAACGCCTGCCCGTTGGGTTGTTCGGCATGACCGAGGCCGGGGCGATTATAAAAGCCAACCCCGCCTTGTTTCGGCTGCTAGGCTTTATCCATGAGGCGGATTTGATCGGGCGCCAGCTCCCGGATCTGTGTGATGATACCGAGGCGAGGCTGCGCCTGAGGGTACTGCTGGAGCGGGGTGAGTCTGTCAGGGACTTCCAAACTCGTTTACGGCGTGCGGGGGGCGACATCATAAATGCATGTCTGAGCTTTTGGCCGGGGGCGGGCGGTGAGGACGAGCGGGTTCGTTTCCAAGGCGTGTTGTGGAGTATCTCGGCGCTTCATGAGGGGCGTCCCGACGTAACCGAACCCGAAACCTCAAACGAGCGTTATGAGCAACTTGCTTACGCGGTCTCGCACGACCTCCAGGACCCGCTGCAGTTGATCCAACAGTACGCCCGTCTGTTGCTCGATAAATACGAAAGTGCCCTCGAGCCGGATGCATCGCGCCTAGTCCAGCGCCTGGTTGACTGCACCGACCGCATGCAGGCCATGATGGACGGTATACTCGAGTACTCGAAGGTCGGTGTCGAGAGCCGGCCGTTAGAGGTCGTTGACCTCGACGACGTGCTGCACGAAGCGCTGGCCAATCTTCAGGCTAGCGTGCAAGCTAGCAGCGCCGAGGTGGAGTTTGAGGGCTTACCGAGTATCATCGGTGACCGACGGCTCTTGGTGCAGTTGTTTCAGAACCTCATTGGCAACGGGATAAAGTTTTGTGCGGACGACACGCCACGCATCACGGTCAAAGTCGAGAGTCGCGAGGATGAGTGGCTGGTGTCGGTCGCGGACAACGGTATCGGGATCGACGGCCGTTTTGCCGAGCGCATTTTCGATATGTTCCAGCGCTTACACACCAGCGACGAGTATCCAGGTACCGGGATAGGCTTGGCGCTTTGTAAACGCATTGCGGAGCGTCACGAGGGGCGCATTTGGGTCCGCTCCGAACCGGGGCGGGGGTCGACCTTCTTTGTCACCATCTCGAAGCATTTGTCGGCCAGCCTCTCCGAGGAGAGGTCGGATAAGATGGCAGGATGAGCCTAGCGGTTAACGCGTAGCGGATTCGCAAGCGAAATGAGCACCGAAACCTTGAGTGTCTTGCTCGTGGAGGACAGCCAGGCTCAGGCCGACCTCATCGAGGATATGCTCTCGCTGATCACCCAGCCCAAATATACGGTGGGGCACGTGGTACGGCTAAAGGACGCACTGCCCTACTTGCGCGGCTCCGCTGTGGACGTCGTTCTGCTCGACCTCAACCTCCCCGACAGCAAAGGCCCCGACGGGATAAACCGTGTGCGTCTCGAAGCACCCGGTACGCCGATCATCGTGCTTACAAACGTGCAAAACGACGCCACTGCGGCGCAGTCGGTACGCCGCGGCGCGCAGGACTATTTGGTCAAGCGCGAGGTCGAGCCAAAGCTGCTCGCGAGGTCGATTCGTTACGCGATAGAGCGCAAGCACGCCGAGGAAGCTTTGCGTGAAAGCGAGCAGCGTTACGCCTTGGCGGTGGCCGGAGCCAACGATGGTCTGTGGGATTGGGACCTGGTCAAGAAGACTGTTTACTACTCACCGCGTTGGAAGGCCATCCTAGGCTATGCCGATGAGGAAATCGGCAACTCCATGGACGAGTGGTTCGAGCGAGTGCACCCCGATGACAGGGGTAGTCTAAACTCCGCGCTGGACGCGCACTTGTCGGGAGACGCGGAGCATTTCGAACACGAGCATAGGATCCGCAAGGCTGACGGTACAAACTTGTGGGTGCTTTGTCGTGGTCTCGCCGTGCGCGAGGACGGGCATGAGGCCACGCGTATCGCCGGTTCCTTGACTGATGTCAGTCAACGCAAACACGCCGAAGAGCAGTTGCTGCACGATGCCCTGCACGACTCCCTCACCGCACTGCCAAACCGAACGCTGTTCATGGACCGACTGGACTTGGCAATCAAGCGCTATCGGCGGCACAAGGAACGCTTATTTGCCGTGTTGTTCTTTGACCTCGACCGCTTCAAGCATGTCAACGATAGCCTGGGTCATATCGTCGGTGACGAGCTGCTCGTTCTGGTCGCACGGCGCGTGGAGCGCTTTCTAAGACCGGGTGATACCTTCGCGCGCCTGGGTGGCGACGAGTTTGCCATACTGCTGAACGACGTTGGCGAGACTCGTGATGCCACGCACGTCGCAGAGCGTGTGCACGAGCTGCTCTCCGAGGTGTTTATCATCCGTGAGCACGAGGTGTTCGCGTCGGCAAGCGTCGGCATAGCGATTAGCTCGCCAAAGCACAAACGACCCGAAGAGATCTTGCGCGATGCGGACCTCGCCATGTATCGCGCGAAGACGGCGGGCAACACCAGCTATGAAGTGTTCGATACCGCCATGCACGAGAACGCCGTGGCTCTACACCGTCTGGAGACCGACCTCAGACGCGCTGTGGAGCGAGAGGAGTTCTTGCTGCATTATCAACCTATCGTCTCCTTGGACTCGGGTCGCATACTCGGATTCGAAGCGCTGCTGCGCTGGCAGCATCCCGAGCTCGGCTTGGTTTATCCCGATTACTTCATCGCCGTCGCGGAAGAGACCGGTCTGACCGTGCCGGTCGGCTGGCGCGTGTTGGAGCGGGCCTGCGCGCAGATGCGCTCATGGCAAGGCTTGTTCCCGGTAGACCCGCCGCTGTCCATCAGCGTAAACATCTCCGGTAAGCTGTTCGTGCAGCCGGATATGCCGGACAGGTTGCGCGCGGTGCTCGACGGAACCGGGCTCTTGCCCTCCAGCTTGCGTCTGGAGATTACGGAGAGCGCGATCATGAACCACGGTGAAGAGGCGCTCGCGGCGCTGCGTTTGCTGCGTGAGATGGGCGTGCAGCTACACGTGGACGACTTTGGCACGGGCTACTCCTCGCTGAGCTACCTGCAGCGCTTCGCCTATGATTCTCTCAAGATAGACCGGTCTTTTGTCGGCAAGATGGATGACAAGGAGGGCGGGAACGCCATCGTGAAGGCAATTGTGGCGCTGGGGAATTCCCTTGGGATGACGGTCATCGCCGAAGGCGTAGAGACCCGGGACCAGCTACGCCAGCTACGCGAAATGCATTGCCCAGAGGGCCAGGGGTTTTGGTTCTCCAAGCCGCTGGACCAGGGCGCGATACACAGTCTGCTCGACCAAGAGCTCGGTAGATCCGCCCTCAATCTCTAGCCCCAACCCCCACCTAAGCGGACCTGTGTCTCATTTTTGGACCAAACTGCCGTCTAGAATAGGACCCTGTTTCTTATTTTGACCGGTATGTCCCCCCAACCGTCCTGTGCAGGTGGCTGCACTGCTGATGGCCTTATGAGCAAGAGACTGCGAATCTTTGTCGTCGACGAGTACGCGAAGGACCGCATTTTGACCGCACTCGTGCTTGGCGAAAGGCTCCCTGATGGGGAGGTGGTGCAGGCGGGGACGGCGCTGGAGTTTGCCCAGCACCTGGCCGACGGCTGCTTCGACGTCGCCGTGGTCGAGAAGCGCTTTAGCTGGGGCGAAGGTCTAGCGGTTCTGGCCGCAATCAAGCGGCGCAACGCCGAATGCTTGACCCTGATGTTTAGCAACGACCGCCCGGAATCGGTGAACGGGTTGGGTTTGCGCACCGGGCTGGACGGTTATCTCAGAAAAGGCAGCGAGGGCTTGCTCGAGCTACCAAAGGCGATCAGCTTTGGCTTGACCCAGCCACGCGGCAGCTTGACCACCCTGGATGCGACCGCCCTTATCCAGCTCGATGACCTGCCGGTCGGCCACGCCGTGGTCGACGACTCCGGCAAGGTGATCGCCGCCAACACTGCCTTTCACGCGCTGTTGCAGTTACCCGAGAGCGACACGTTCGTCGCGAAGAATGTCGGCAGCTTGGGTTTCACGGAGCAGGACCGAACGGCGCTGCAAACGTTGCTGGCAGAGGCAAGACCGGAGGCGGTCGTAGACCTAAAGATCAAACGGGGCGATGGGAGGGGAGTCTGGGTCAACGCGGCGAGCGGCCCTATGCGGGGTAGCGCGGACCGTCTGCGGATGGTGATGTGGGACGTATCGCGCTACAAAGAAGCCGTACGCGAGCACGAGCAGCTAAAGAGCGAGCTGAAGTCCCATGCCTCGAGTCTGTCAGAGAATCTTCGCGGCGACCTGCAGAGAACCGTTCGTCACGCGCGTTTGCTCGTCAGCAGCTCGAGCCAGCAGCTGGACGAAGCCGCCAACAAGTTGCTCGGCGCCTTCATAGACAGCGCCGAGCGAACGAACGCCGCGCTGGACTTCATCCTCAACGAGCAGGAAGCGGAACCGGTTGCGCTGAAGCCGGGGCCGGTCAGCCTGGAGAGCGCGGTCGTCGAAGCCATGCGTCGACTTGCGGTCAGCATACGTCAGAGCGGTGCGCGTATACGTGCCGGGGTGCTGCCAACGCTGGTTGTAGACCGGCGCGATATGGTCCAGCTCTTCCATAGCCTCATCGATAACGCCGTCAAGTTTCGTGACACCGAGCGCCCGCTTAGGGTCACGATACGGGCGGAGAAAAAGACCCAGTTCTGGTTCTTGTCGGTCAAGGACAATGGCATCGGCATGGCAGCGGACGATGCGGACCGCGTCTTCGACATGTTCACCCAGCTCCACGGCCGTGACGAATACGCAGGGACGGGTTTGGGTCTTGCCATTTGCCGCCGCATTGCCCGGCACTACGATGGCGATGTCTGGGTTGAGTCCGAGCCTGGTGTGGGGTCGACCTTCTATGTTGCGCTTCGCGCGGAGGCGGCCGAAGCGCAGAAAACGGAGCTGGCAGTGCAGTTCAATGGTAAGCTGGTGGGCCGGGTGACCGTGTTGAACATCTCCAACAAGAGCGAGGTCACACGCGCGGCGCTGGGGATCCCCGAGCTCAGTCGGGATATTGGCGACAGAACAATCAAGGACATCCAAATTATCGAGGAAGGTATCGTCAATATCGTCGCGTAAAGGCGGGCCTGGCAAAAACCCTTGGATTTGTGCGGTTTTTCCTGTTGAATCAGACAATTGAGACTTTGCGTACCCGGTTGTTAAAGCCTCATAATTGCCTCATGTAGTACCAAGGCAAAGAGCCGCGGGAGATGTCTCAGTGTTTGGCCCAAACAGTGAAGCGGTGAGCTTCACACGTGACTGTGAAGCGATAATGGTGCCCGCCGGTGACCCTGTCACCATCGAGGAGGGGACGATTGGGATAATCACCCAGGCCTTGGGTGGCAGCTTCACCGTCTATATCGACGGCAATCTGTTCCACATATCCGGCGCACACGCCGACGCCTTGGGCAAGGAACCCATCGAACCGCCTTCCTTACCCGAGAACGCGACCGATGCCGATGTGCGAGACTTGGTCTGGTCGCAGCTAAGAACCTGCTTCGACCCCGAGATTCCGATCAATATCGTCGATTTGGGGCTCATATACGACTGCGATCTGCAGCGCTTGTCCAACGATGCGCGGCGGGTGCACATAAAGATGACCCTGACCGCACCCGGTTGCGGTATGGGCGAGGTGCTGGTTGAAGACGTCCGGTGCAAGGTCGAGCTCATCCCCACCATCACAGGCGTCGATGTGGAGCTGGTCTTTGACCCCCCATGGAATCAGAGCATGATGTCTTACGAGGCTCGTCTCGAGACGGGTATGCTTTGAGCAGGCCGGGAGCTCCGGGTTTGAGGCGGTCTCGACAACGACCGCCGGTGCGCTTGGCCCGGCCGGCCCACGCGCCTATAACGGCATCATTCCACGATCGACGACGTATTCACCGCGGGTGAAAAAGATGCGTCGTGCCAGAGAGCAAATGTCGCGACCGCGGCCACCTCCTGCGGTTACCCATACCGGTCTAAGGGGCCGGGGTGAGGGTCTGCCAGCACATCTGTCATCGTCCAACCCGACGCGAGCCAGGCTCGCCAACTATCACCACGAGTGGAATGTGCCGGTCGGCGTGGTTCTAAGCCCGGTTCGGGGCATGTGCAGGTTAGTGTAGCGAGGGCCGCCACGGGAGTGTGCGAATCAGCTCCGCTTCGTGTTGGGCAAGCTCGCCTAGCCGGTCATAAACGGTGCGTGCATCGACATATCTCAGTACCCAGTCAACAAACTGATGACCGTGCTTGGCCTCCCCCGCCCACAGGTCGCGGTAAAAGCGCTTTAGCTCGGGCTCCTCCATCGCTTCAGAGATAAGCCGGAAACGCTCCGCGCCTCGACACTCGACCAGGGACGATATCAGCATGCGGTCTAGAAACCGCTCTTCGCGTCCATGGCGCATAAAGGCGATGAGTCCGTTCACGTAGGGGTCCGGCGAATCCTTGACCAAGGCCAGACCGCGTGTTTGCATCAACGCGAAAACTTGCCGGAAGTGCTCTAGCTCTTCCTGTGCGAGGTTGATGAGTTCCGGGATGATCCGCTCGCGGTCGGGGTACTTGACCACCAGGCTCATCGCCAGCGCGGAGGCTTTGCGTTCGCAGTTGGCGTGGTCTTGGAGAAACTCATCAAAATTTTGGACAATGACCTGCACCCAAGCTGGGTCGGTTGCAACCACCAAGTCGATAGATTTTTTTGCCATACACTGCTACCAGCGTGTCTTCCAATACTCTGCAACGACAAAGCCCATTGCCCGCGCCTCTACGGCGGCGCCGGGCAGAAGCTAATCAATACCTGAGCAAACATCAACTCTACCCCTTCCAGATCATCACACCACCGGCGCCCGGGCTGGGCCTGTGCGTCGTCGTGCCCGCACGCAACGAGCCCGACCTGCAAATGACTCTGGCAGCCTTGTGGCGGTGCACGCGCCCCAGCTATCCGGTGGAGGTCTTGGTTGTGGTCAACGCGAGCGAGAAGGACCCCGCCCGGGTGCGCACAGCAAATGCGCGCACGGTAGGCCAAGTGGAGCAATGGGGCCGAGCCAACAACGAGCCGCGGCTCAGCGTTCATGCCTTGCACTTCCCTGCGCTCGGGCATCGCCATGCCGGCGTTGGGTTGGCCCGCAAGCTCGGTATGGATGAAGCCGTTGCACGCCTGCACGCGGGCGGCGTGCGCAACGCCGTCATCGCGAGTCTGGACGCGGACTGTAGCTGCGCACCCAACTACCTGGTGAGCATTGAACGCTTCTTCGAGCGCCATGCAGATGCGCCGGGTGCATCCATCTACTTCGAGCACCAAGAACACCCCGAAGACGCCCGCGGTGCGGCCACGGGTATCGGGCGCTATGAGCTCTTTCTACGCTATTTTCTGCAGGCGCAACGCTATGCGGGTTTCCCGAACGCTTTCCATACCGTGGGGTCCTGCATGGCGTTTCGGTGTCATGCCTATGAGCGCCAAGGCGGCATGAATCGTCGGCTCGCAGGTGAAGACTTTTACTTCTTGCACAAGCTGATCGGGCTCGGCGGTTTTGGCGAAATTACCGACACCGTGGTGCGGCCGTCGGCGCGCGTGTCCGACCGCACGCCCTTTGGCACCGGTGCGGCAATGCGCGCTTGGGTGGACGACGAGCGCTCACTCGCGCTCACGTATGCACCCGAATCCTTTTGCGCGCTCCGCGGCCTCTTTATGGGCGTACCGGGATTGTTCGCTATGTCCGAGCGGCAATGCGAAGCATTCGTCAACGCGCAGGCCACCGCTCTGAGGGATTTTCTCGTCGACAAAGGGGCACTCGCGCGCATCGCCGAGACACGCGCCAACTGTGCAAGCCCGCGTACCTTTTGCAAGCGCTTCTACCGCTGGTTCGACGCGCTAAAGCTGTTGCAGTACGTGCGCACGGCACGCAGCGTCTACCCGTTGGTACCTTTGGAGCAGGCATCGCGCCTTATGCTCGAGTGGCGCGGTTTTTCAACCCGGGCGAACGACGTACCGGGTTTGCTAGCCGCTTACCGCAACGTCGAGCGCGGTCACGGATTGCAGGCGTAAAGATTGACCAGCTCGTAAGCAACGGTTGCCGCGGCGAGCGAAGTGAGCTCGGCGTGGTCATACGCCGGTGCAACCTCGACGACATCCCCGGAGACAAAGCGCAGCCCCGCGAGACCCCGCAAAACATTGACCAGCTCGCGAGTCGTCATCCCCGCGATCTCGGGCGTACCCGTCCCCGGTGCGTGCGCGGGGTCGAGCACGTCAATGTCGATGGACAGGTAAAGCGGGTTGTCGCCGACACGTTCGCGTATACGCTTCACCACTGCGTCGATGCCTTGGGTCTCGAAGTCATCACAATGCACGATTTTGAAGCCAAACTCGGCGTCGTTCTTCAAGTCGTCGCGGCTGTACAGCGGACCGCGTATGCCCACGTGCATCGAAGCGTCGTCGAGAAACAAGTGCTCCTCTGCGGCGCGTCTAAAGGGCGTGCCGTGTGTGTAGGGCGCACCAAAATAGGTGTCCCAGGTATCGAGATGCGCATCGAAATGCACCAGGGCGACCGCGCCGACATGATGATTCACGGCGCGTAGCAGTGGCAATGCGATGGTGTGGTCACCGCCAAGCGAAACGATGCCGCCTACCTTTGCCAGCAGCTCGGTGGCGGCAGTCTGTATCTGCTCGATGGCCTCGGCGATGTTGTAAGGGTTGCATGCGATATCGCCCGCGTCGGCGACCTGTTGCACCACGAAGGGTTCGGTGTCGTAGGCAGGATGAAAACGCGTGCGCAAGTGTCGTGACGCCTGACGAATTCCCTGAGGTCCAAACCGCGCACCCGGACGATAGCTCGTACCGGCGTCAAAGGGTATCCCGACGATGGCCACATCGGCGCGGGGTACGTCGCGAAGCTCCGGCAGCCGTGCAAAGGTAGAAGGGCCCGCGAAGCGAGGGACGACCGTGCCATCGACGGGCGGTACAGGGGTGCTTTTGTCAGCCATCCTCGCCCTGGGGTGCGCCGAGGCTCATTTTGGCGGTAAGGTGGCCGCGTACTCGCATCCCTTTTCTACCCAGCGCTTTAGCGCGTTTCCACGGTGCGCGTACGCAGTGACGATCACCCAGCCTCGCATCGCGCGACCGGTGACGTCGAATTCCCCAACCCCCTGTTCGGCGAGCGAGGCCTTGTGCGCATCGGCACCGACACGCACGACCAGGTCGGAGTCACGCACCCCGCAGGCCATGTTGCCGGAAATCAGGAAACCCACGCCCCCGAACATCGGCTTCTCGCATATATCAGGGTTTGATTTCAGAATATTTCTTACTCGCTCGGCGAGCGCCTCATCGTATGCCATTGCTGCTAGCTCGACTGTTTTAAATCACGGACTGCTATCACCAACCACTCGCCGCGGCGGTGTTGTGAAACCATACCACTTACGAGCGATGCGTACGACCATGGGTGTCAGCGCGACAAGATGCCGGCCTCGTGCTCTTGTCAATGCGTGTTGGGACAACGGCTTGGCGCGTCCGTGAATGGGCGCATTCGTTGTACACTGGCGCGGCCCCATCCCGAAGGAGCAGTCAGTTGAGCTATGTGCACACGGCCATCGACGGCAGAACCATGGACTTCCCGCCGGGGAAGGTCGTGTGTGTGGGCCGAAACTATGCGGAGCATGCGCGAGAGCTCGGCAATGTCATTCCGGAAAAGCCCTTGTTGTTTATCAAGCCGTCGACCTCGCTGGTGGGTCTGGACCGGCCTCTAGTGCTCCCGGCATACGGCGGCCCGGTGCACTACGAGCTCGAGCTCGCAGTGCTGTTCGGGACCGGGTTTTCCCACATCGAGGCCGAGCGGGTCCCCGATACAATCGCGGGCTATGCGCTTGCCCTGGACCTGACGTTGCGCGAGCTGCAAGCCGAGCTCAAAAAGAAGGGACATCCTTGGGAGACCGCCAAAGGTTTCGACGGTTCCTGCCCGACCTCGCCCTTTGTCGCTCCCGGTGCGCTGCGCGACCCACAGTCTACAAGCTTGCGTTTGTCGGTGAACGGCGTGCTCCAGCAGGATGGCAATACCGCCGATATGTTGATGCCCATAAACGCGTTGGTGGCTTATGCGAGCGGCTTTTTTAGCTTCCGGCCGGGGGACGTGATGCTGACCGGGACACCCGCCGGCGTCGGCCCGCTGGGGCCGGGGGACGTGCTGCAGATGAGCTTGGATAGTCGATACAGCTTCGAGGGTCGCGTGTGTTAGGGTGGGTGCGGGGGCGGGTTCTCTTGACACGGTTGTGGCTAAAGTTAGACTCGTGCATCCCACCCGCAAACCACGGTAGAAATCAGCGATGAGCCTGGCGGTAAAGCGTCGTCACAGCGTTGGGGTACAGGTCGGACCGGTTACCATCGGCGGCGGGGCGCCGATTGTCGTCCAGTCGATGACAAACACCGACACCGCCGATGTGGCGGCGACCGTGGAGCAGACAGAGGCCTTGGCGCGCGCGGGCTCGGAGCTGGTACGCGTCACGGTGAATACACCGGAAGCGGCGGGGGCGGTGGGCGAGATACGCCGGCGCTTGGACGCGCTTGGTTGTCGTGTTCCACTCATCGGCGATTTTCACTACAACGGCCATCGGCTGTTGACCGAATACCCCGAGTGCGCGAAGGCGCTGGCCAAGTATCGCATCAATCCCGGCAATGTAGGTTTTGGCAAAAAGCGCGACACCCAGTTCAGCACCATGGTCGAAGCGGCGATCGAGTACGGCAAGCCGGTGCGTATTGGTGTCAACTGGGGCAGCTTGGATGCCGCGTTGTTGACGCGTTTGATGGATGAGAATGCGAAGTCGGCCGAGCCAATGGACGCCTCGGACGTTACCCGGCAAGCCTTGGTCGTGTCCGCGCTGGAGAGCGCGGCCAAAGCGGAGCAGCTCGGCTTGCCGCGAGAGCGCATCGTGCTCTCGTGCAAGGTCAGCGGCGTGCAAGACCTCATCGCGGTTTACGGCGATTTGGCAGCCCGCTGTGAGTATGCACTACATCTTGGGTTGACCGAGGCTGGCATGGGCTCCAAAGGGATCGTGGCCTCGACCGCCGGGATGGGAATTCTGCTTCAACAAGGTATAGGCGACACCATTCGTGTCTCGCTTACCCCCGAGCCCGGTGGCGACCGTTCGCGCGAAGTGATCGTTGGGCAGGAGATGCTGCAGACCATGGGGCTTCGTTCCTTTACCCCCCTGGTTACCGCTTGCCCCGGCTGTGGGCGTACCACTAGCACGTTTTTCCAAGAGCTTGCCAACAAAATTCAAAGTCATTTGCGAGAGCGTATGCCTACCTGGCGCGAACGCTATGTCGGCGTGGAAGAGATGTCCGTCGCCGTGATGGGGTGTGTGGTCAACGGTCCCGGTGAGAGCAAGCATGCGAATGTCGGCATTAGCTTGCCCGGGACAGGCGAGTCACCCGCGGCGCCGGTGTTCGTCGATGGCAAGAAGACCGTGACCCTGCGCGGCGACAACATCGCCGCGGAGTTCCAGCACATCGTAGACGACTATGTGGAGTCCACCTACTCGCGCCGCGCATCGTAGTACAAAACGCCCGCGGGCGGTGGATGCGACACGCGAACCTGCCCGCACAGTACATGCGCGCATTGCGGCTATGGGCGATGCCCACCGGCGGCCGGGGAGTGCGAGGTCACGGCAAAGGTGAAGGCACCGTTCCATGCCGACCTCGTTCTTCTCAACGCAAAGCTGGTCACGCTCGACGCCGCCGGCAGTGTCTACTCGGCGATGGCCGCCTGGCAGGGCCGTATTCTCGCGTTGGGCTCGGATGCGGAGCTCGAGTCTTTGGTCGGTCCCGCGACCAAACGCCTGGACCTCGGTGGGCGCACCGTCATCCCCGGTCTGATCGACTCTCACTGTCATCCGGACAGCCACGCCGTCAAGCTCGAGAAGTGGGTGCACATCGGTTGGCCGCAAGTACGCTCGGTCAGTGAGATGCTGGATATGGTCGAGCGCGCCAACGCGTGCTTGCCACCGCAGGCGTGGTTTCAAGGTTTTGGCTACAACGACCAAAAATGCGGCGGCTATCCCACCCGGGCGGAGCTGGACGCGGTTGCGCCCGAGCGTCCCGTTTGGCTGTACCGTACCGATGGTCACATTGCCGTGGTCAACACCGCGCTGCTGCGTGCTTTCGGTGTCGCGCAGGATGCGCCCGACCCGCCGCATGGACAGTACCTGCGTGACCCCGAAACCGGTCGTATGACGGGTGTGTTACGCGAGCGCGCTGCGTGGGACCTCGACGAGCGCTTAAAGGAAGCGTACACGAGCGATGACTATCGCCGTGGCTTGCGTAAAGTCTTCCCGCTTTATCTGCGCCACGGCGTCACCTCCTTACACAATTCGCTGACTCACGCGCCTGCAATCGACGCCTACCAGCAGCTTCGCGCCGACGGCGACCTCGCGATGCGGATCGGCATTATTCTCGACGGACGCGATGAGACGCTGGTAGAGAGCTGGTTGGGGGCGGGTGCGCGTACGGGCTTTGGCGACGACTGGGTTCGTCTGGTCGGCGTCGAGTGGTGCCCGGATTGCTCCACCAGTGGGCGCACGGCCGCGTACTACGACCCCTATGTGGGCACCCCCGTGCCTGGCGAGCCGCAGCCCAACTATGGGATGCTGCTCTACGAGGCCGAGGAGCTTGTCCCAAAGGTGATACGGGCGCACCGAGCCGGGTTGCGCGTTTGTCTGGAGGGTATCGGCGACCGCGGTATAGACTTTGCGCTGGACGCCATCGAGGCGGCGCTACACCAACACCCGCGCAGCGACCATCGCAGCCGGGTCGAGCATTGCTGCCATGTCACTCCCGCGGTGCTCGAACGCTTGCAGCGGCTCGCGGTCATCGACTCTTCCGCAACCGGCTTTATGTACTCGCTGGGCGATGCGTATATCGACAACCGTGGCGCCGAGGCCATGGAGGACATGTGGCCGCACCGTCGTCTCATCGATGCCGGTGTACGCGCCGCGGGACATTCGGATGCGCCCATCTGCGACACCAACCCCTGGGAGGTGATGGCGTCCATGGTCAGCCGGACCACGGACACCGGCCGGTCCATCGGGCCAAGCCAGGCGGTGACGGCGTTGGAAGCCCTGCACGCCTATACCACCGAGGGTGCTTACATCGGTTTCGAAGAGGCGACAAAGGGCACGCTGGAGCCGGGCAAGCTCGCCGACCTCGCCGTACTGGACCAGGATGTGCTCGATGCGAGCCCTGAGCAGATCCGGGAGACGCGCGTCGAGCTCACGATCGTCAACGGCGAGGTCGTCTACGAAGGCTGAACCTGCTCGGTGCGTCGACGCGTTGAGCTAACCCGCCCCTATCGCTGGCGCTGCGCCAAGGGTGGTTTGTCCGGAGCCCTCCAGCGCGTCCAGGATTGCCCCCTTGGTCAGCAGCTCGCCAAACACATGTGGCGGCGCCCCCGGCGCGTAGAGCAGGTAAAAGGGGATACCCGAGCGGCCGTGGTCCATCAAGAACTGGGCGATCGCCGGGTCGGGACTCGTCCAATCCGCTTTCATCGGCACGACACCGAATTGCTCGAAGGCGAGTGCCACCGCCTCGGTCTCGAGGACCAGGCCCTCGTTGACCTTGCAAGTCAGACACCAGTCCGCGGTCACGTCCACAAAGACGAGGCTTCCCTCCCTGGCCAGGCGCTCGGCCGCCTGGCGGTCGAACGCCACCCAGGCGATGAGTCCGTTATCGGGTGGGGACTCGGGCGCCGTCTGCGGCTGCGCTCGGGCCACCAACCCGACCGCCAGGACCATGGTCGCAAGCGCGCCCGCACCGCCCAGACGGCGCAGTGCGTTTTGTCTAAAGCGCCCACCGGCCCACAGCAACAAGGCGACGGTCAAAAGCAGAAGCTCGAACACCAGCAGTCGCTCGGCGCTGACCTGCGTGCGCATCACGTAAAGCAGCCAAACAGCGGCCGCCGCCAGCAAGAAGCCAAGCACAATCTTAAGGTGCATCATCCAGGCGCCGGGCCGCGGCAGCCAGCGCGCCGCGTTTGGGAAGACCGCCAAGACCAGATAAGGGAGCGCCATCCCTACACCCACGGCGCTAAACATGGCAAAGACGGTGACCGCGTCCTGGCTCAAAGCAAAGCCAACGGCGGTTCCCAGTGCGGGTGCGGTGCACGGTGTCGCCATCAGCGTCGCGAACAACCCAGTGGCAAAGTGTCCCTTGACCCCTTCGTGCGGCGCCTGGGTCGCCACGCCCGCCAGCCGTTGGGGCAAGTTGACCTCGAAAACACCCCACATATTCAAGCAGAACAGCACGACCACCACGGTCAAGAACGCGACGAAGCTGGGTTGTTGGAACTGCACCCCCCAACCCACCACCTGACCGCTGGCCCGTGCCGCCACCGCGGCCAGCGCAAGCGCCCAGAAAGAGAACAAGATACCGGCGGTCGTGGCGACCGCGCCCGTGACCACTTCGCCGCGACGGGCACCCGCTTTTCTCGCCAGCGAGAGAAGCTTTAGCGAGAGCACGGGTAACACGCAGGGCATGACGTTCAGGATAAGACCGCCGAGCACGGCCAATGCCAGCATGGCTGTCAAGGACCCCGGTGGTCGTGAGAGCGGGGGGGGTGCGGCGCTCTGCGCTCCAAGGGCCGCGCCGCCCCCGCCAAAGCTGACCCCGATTTCCTCCTGGGTCGTCACCGGTGGAAGACAGCGGCTGTCGTCACACGCTTGGTATCGCAACGCGCCGCGAATCGGGTAGTCCGTCCCGGGCTCGATGCCCGGCGCGGGGATGAGGACGGTCACCGTGGTCTCGCCGTCGTAGACCGAAATGGGCTCGTCGACGAAGGCGAAGCTCATCATCTCGCCGTCGGGATAGGTGGTGGTCGCCGGTCCCCAGCCTTCGGGAAGCTCGAAATCGAGCGTCGTTGGGATGAGATAGTCAAAAGTGGGGGTGTGACTGTTGGAATGCCAGCCGGGGGCGATGTGCAGCGTTGCGGTGAGCCGCACCGTCTCCCCATCCGCCGCGCCGCTCTGAGCGAGGGAAAGACAGGCTTTCTCCATCTCGGTGAACTCGCACGCCCGATCCGCTGCGTGTAGCTGTGCAAACAGCGTCAGGCTTACGCAAAGCACAGCGGCGCGTATGCCGGCCAGACTCGAGGGTTGGATTAAGGCTCTCATCGACCTTTAGAAGTGCTTTCGGCCATAAGGTTCTACGGGCTACCGTTCGCGTGTCGCATCGCGGGCGCACTGTGGGTTCGCCCGGTCATGCGATCTGCTTCAAATACCAGTCGACATACTCGTCGGCGTAGTACTCCATCGAGGAAAAGGGACCCGGCTGGTAGTAGCGAGAGTTCACCCCTTTCTGATTGCAGTCGACGATACGTTTGTCTGCCTCCGTGGTGATGCGCCAAAGCCACGTGAGTCGCTCCAGATCGTAGTCTTTGCCCTCCTCGGCGTGCTCGTCCACATACCACACGATCTCGCAGTCCGTCTTTTGCACATCGCGGGGGGTAAAGCGGTATCCCACCACGTGGTCCGAGTAGGCGAGAAAGTATGTCACGGGGCCGATGCTGATATCGGTAGCGCCGCCATCGTAGGCCGTGATGTCACCCATCAGCGGCGCGACGGGCTTGCCGTCTTCACTGCCGGTAAGGTAATCGGGATACAGCGGGTAACGCTCGAAATAGTGTTGGAACGCGTCTCCAGCGGCCGGCGAGCCCCAGTGGAATACGCTCACAGTCGACAGACCCGCCTGTTGGGCACGCTCCAGCATGGCGCGACTGAGCTCGGCCACACGCTCCGGAGGTGCCTTGCGCGAGTGCCCCCTCGAGTACTCCGGGTGTGCCGGCGCACAGTGATAACACTCGAGGTAGTTCTCTACCATCAGCTTCCAGTTTGCATCGATGCGGTAGAGCGCCTTGTGCGCGACCTTGGCGTGGGCTAGACCCTGCGGCTTCAACGCGGCGTCCAAGTTACGTTCGACGATGCTTGGAGACACGGGTGTCTCGGCGAAGTTGATAAAGATCAAACCCTGAAGCACCCACGAGTGCACATGGTGCAACCCATGTGCACCCTTGTCGAAGCTCTCGGGCATGTATCGTGTGGAGCGCAGAGCACCATCCAGCCCGTAAGCCCAGCCGTGGTAGGGACACACGAAGGCCTGGCAATTTCCTTGATTGGACAGACATATGCGCGAGCCGCGATGCCGGCACACGTTGACCAAGGCATTGATTTGGCCGTTCCCATCGCGCGCCACGATCACCGATTCGTTGGCGACCTCGAAGAGCACATAATCCCCGGGGTTCGGGATCTCGCTGACGTGAGCGACGTACAGCCATTCGCGCATAAAGATGCGTTCGATGTCGCGCTCATAGACCTCGGGTGAGCGGTAAAAGTACTGCTCCAAGGGATAGCCGTCTTTTCGTGCTCTGGCGCGCCCCGCAACCCTGTCTTTCATCTCAGCCCCCGCCTGTTGTGATTCGTCAAACCACGTTTGTTGCTCGAGGCAGCCTGAAATTATACCCTGCCGGTGGATCTCTACGCACCTTCGGCTAGAGGACGCCATTCGGCTAAAGCCTTCTATGCTCGAGCAAGGTGCTGAACCCCCTTCAACCTCTTGGGTGAGTCTCAATGAGTACGAGTGTCTTGTATGGAGCAAGCGAGCGTATCGCACACATACGTATCAACCGTCCTTCGGCACGCAACGCCATCAACCCCGGCTTGATGGTCGAGCTCTCTGACGCAATTCGTCGCGCGGACAATGACGAAGACATTCGTGTGGTCATATTGAGCGGCGAGGGCAAGCATTTTGGCGCCGGCTACGACCTCAAAGTGGATTGGGGTGGCGAGTACGGTGGTCATACACCGCTGGCCATGCGCCGCATGCTGAGCGACCTGGTGACGTTTGAGTACACCCCGTGGGACTGCTCAAAACCGGTGATTGCCATGGTCAGAGGCTATTGTCTTGCGGGTAGCTGTGAGCTGGCGATGATGTGCTGCATCACCTTCGCCTCGGAGACCGCGATGTTCGGCGAGCCCGAGATACGTTTCTCGACCTCGCCGCCGGCGTTGGTGATGCCCTGGCTGGTGGGGTTAAAGAAGGCCCGTGAGCTCTTGTACACGGGAGACCTCATCGATGCGCAGGAGGCCTTGCGCGTCGGTATGGTCAATCGGGTGTTCGCCGACGAGGAGCTCGAGGCGCAGACGCTACGCTATGCCAAGCGCGCCGCGGCCGTTTCGTTGGAAGGCTTGCAGACAACGAAGGCAGCCATCAACGGAGGCGCGGAGATTGCCGGGTTCAAACAAGCGCTCGCATACGGTGTAGAGACCGGCGCCTTGCTGGATGCAAGCGATACCGAAGCTTACAGACAGTTCAGAGAGATCCGCGAGCGTGAGGGGTTGTCCGCGGCCATACGCTGGCGTGAGAGCCAGTTCGAGTAGCCCCGGCGCGCGGTAGAGTCTGTAGGCCGGCGCGCTTAGAAGCTGGCGTTACCGGGTGTGCGCGGAAAGGGGATCACATCGCGCACGTTGCTCATGCCGGTGACATAGCTGATCAAACGCTCGAATCCGAGACCGAAGCCCGAGTGCGGTACGGTTCCAAAACGACGTAGATCCCGGTACCACCAGAGGTCCCCTTGTAACCCCATCTCCGCCAGCCGCCCGTCGAGCACGTCCAGACGCTCTTCGCGCTGACTGCCACCGACGATCTCACCCGCGCCCGGAACCAACACATCCATCGCGGCCACGGTTTTGTCATCATCATTGAGACGCATGTAAAAGGCCTTGATGTCCTTTGGATAGTCAACAACGATGACCGGTCGACCCACGTGCTCCTCCGTCAGATAGCGCTCGTGCTCGGACTGCAAGTCCAGCCCCCAGCCAACCGGATACTCGAAGGCTTTGTTGGCCTTTTCCAATACCTGGACAGCTTCGCTATAGCTCATGCGTTCGAATTTGCACCGTGTTATCTGTTCCAAGCGTTCGAGCACCGTCGTGTCCACACGTTGATTGAAAAAAGCGAGGTCATCGGTACGCCGTTCGAGTAGATCCTCTATGACCGCCCGGATAAAGGATTCGGCCAGGTCCGCGTTGGCATTCAGGTCGGCAAAGGCGATCTCCGGTTCTATCATCCAGAATTCGGCGAGGTGGCGCCTGGTATTGGAATTCTCCGCCCTAAAGGTTGGGCCAAATGTGTAAACCTTCGACAGTGCCAGGCAGTAGGACTCTACGTTGAGCTGTCCGGATACGGTGAGATAAGTTTGCCGGCCAAAAAAATCCGTACCAAACTCCACGTCGCCGGTGGCGTTTCTTGGCAAGTTGGCGAAGTCGAGGGTGCTGACTTGGAAGAGCTCACCCGCACCTTCGCAGTCGTTCGCAGTGATGATAGGGGTATTGACCCAAACAAAACCCTGCGCGTCCAAATAGCGATGAATCGCCAGCGCAAGGCTGTGACGCACGCGCGCGATAGCACCGATCGTGTTTGTACGCGGTCGCAGGTGCGCGACGTCTCGCAAGTGTTCGAAGGTGTGTTTCTTGGCGGCAACGGGGTAGCTGTCGGGGTCGTCCACCCACCCGAGCACCTCGATGGTCCCGGCCTTAATCTCGAAGCTCTGACCACGCCCCTGCGACTCGACCAGCTCACCGGTTGCGATAAGGGAGCAGCCCGTGGTTAAGTGTCGTAGCTCGGATGCGTAGTTCGCCAAGGCATCGTCCGCGACGACCTGGATGGGGTCGAAGCATGAGCCGTCGTGAACATTGATAAAGGAAAACCCGTGCTTCGAATCGCGGCGAGTACGCACCCAACCCTTTATCGTGACGTTTGAACCCGCGGGCAACGCTCCATTCAATGCGTCCCGAACAGTAACTTCTGGCATGCCTTTTTCTCCTTTGTGGGTCGAGGTCAGCGCGCTCGCGGGCCGAACTTCGATAGCTGTGTTCGGGCTAAATAAAGAGAACTGGACGACGCCTCATTGAAAAAAGTCACTTTTGCACTGCTAACGAGCCTGCTTTTCTCCGGCAGCTACATCGCCGGAAAGTATACGACGAACGACCTCGAGCCGTTAACGACAACCTGGCTTCGGTACGTAGTCGCCCTGTTGCTGCTGATGTCGATGCTGTTCCATTTTGGCGCGCGCGTGCTGCACATAAGGCTTCGCCATGTTCCGGCTCTAACCCTGCTGGGGCTTTTCGGTATCGTCGGTTATCACTACTACTTCTTCTTGAGCTTGCGTCATACCGAGGTCGCCAACACCGCGATCGTCAACGCGCTCAGCCCGGTGGTGACCGGTGTGTTGGCAGCGGGCTTGCTTGGGGAACGGTTGAGCAAGAGAAACTATGTCGGAGTGCTTGTGACAGTCGTGGGCGTGCTCGTCTTGCTTTCACGCGGCGAGGTCGATCGGGTCATCCGCAGCGATTACAACCGGGGCGACCTGTTCATGCTGCTCGCGGTCGTGTGTTGGGCGATTTACGCCGTGCTTGTCAAGCGTCTGATCACTGTGTACTCCGGGTTCACGCTGACCTTTTATGCCACGGTTTTTGGTGTGGTGCTATTGTGCTTGGTAGTGCCGGTGGAGTCGCCGCTCGAACAAATGCGTGGGATGTCGCGGCAATCGCTCCTGTCGGTGTTGTACATGGGTGTATTTGCTTCGGGTCTTGGGTACTACACCTACAACCTGAGCATCGATGTCATCGGTGCCACACGTACCGCGGGCGTGGTGTACAGCCTCGTACCCGTTCTCGTCGCGCTGCTCGCCGTCGCTTTCTTTGGGGAAGCCATTACGCCGGTCATGTTGGGGAGCGCCGTGCTCGTACTGCTTGGGTTACGCCTGATGCTGTCGGAGCGCGGGCGTGTATGAACAAGCGAGAGCGGGTCAGGTGAGGCACGGCGCTCGGAAAACGGATGCCTGGCTCTATGAGTGCAGAATGTTTGTCAGCGCGGCGTGCAAGTCCGGATAAGCAAAGCGGTAACCCGCCTCGGAGATTCTTCTTGGCAGCACCCGTTGCCCGGTCAGAAACAGATGCGCCATGGCGCCAACCTTTAGGCGTACCGCCCATCCCGGGACGCGCAAGAGCGCCGGTCGTCCGAGACTGCGCGCGAGCTCGTGCGCGAAGAGACGGTTGGTCACGGGGTAGGGCGCGGTGCAGTTGAATGCGCGATCCAGCGCGTCGTCCGTGAGCAGGCGCTCGATAATGCTGGTCAGATCATCGAGGTGGATCCAGGACATCCATTGGTCACCGTGGCCGAGATGACCACCCAAGCCCAAGCGAAATGTGGGCAGCAATGAGCTGAGCGCTCCGCCCCCGGGTCCCAAGACCACCCCCATGCGTAGCAAACACACCCGCACACCAAAAGCCCGCGCCTTTCCCGCCTCGGTCTCCCACGCCTTGCAGAGATCCGATTGATACTCATCGCCGGCGTTCGACCGCTCGTCCAGCTCTTCGTCGCCACGCGCGCCGTAGTATCCGACCGCCGAGCCGCTGACCAGCACTCGTGGCTTGTTTCGCGTCCGACCGATGTACTCTAGCAATGCCCGGGTGGTACGCACGCGGCTCCCCACGAAGTCATCCTTGGTCGCCTTTGTCCAACGCGCGCTGCCGAGACTACGTCCTGCAAGATTGACTATCGCCTCGGGCGTCGCGGCGTCGGCGATCTCGTTCAAAGATTCCAACGCTGTGACGGCCTCTCCAAAATGCGCTGTCGCGCGACGGCGCTCGCGGGTCAGCACGAGGACGCGGGACCCCCGGTCGAGCAGCCGTTGACACACCGCTCGGCCCACAAACCCCGTCCCACCCGTGACCAGCACGCTCATCGCTTTGGCTCACCCGATGCACCGGTACCCAGGGCCGGCCTAGCCCGTCGTCCGGCGAGATCATCACCCTACGCCAATGTGATTGGATATGGCAAAGTGTGGCACCCATCGGGTCTTGCAGGAGGACAAGCGATGTTTGAGCCCAACCCAAGGGTGGCGCCGGCGTTAGCACAGCGCAGGCCCCCACGCCCACATGGCCTTTGTTTGCAAACGCCTCGTCGTGTCGGGCCCGGATGAGCGGCTCGAGTACCGCGGCCGACCGCGTCGCCCAAGGCTTATACCGCGCTGGGTGTCGTTTTGCCTTTGGGATTCCCGGTGGCGAAGTGCTCGGCACGCTAGATGCGCTGCAGCGTGCCGGGGTCCAATTTGTCTTGACCAAGCACGAGAACAATGCGGGTTTTATGGCCGAGGCCGTCTACCAGCGCACGGGCGTACCCGGTATCTTGCTGGCGACGCTCGGTCCGGGTGTCGTCAATGCGGCCAACGTGGTCGCGAATGCCCAGCAGGATCGGGTGCCGCTGGTGGTGCTCAGCGGCTGTGTGGACGCCGAAGAGGCCGCCAGCTACACGCATCAAATACTCGACCACAAGCGCTTCTTCGAGCCCATCACAAAGGCGAGCTTTAGACTTTCGGCCGAGTCCGCGGGGCTGCTGGTCGACAAGGCGCTTGCCATCGCCCGCGACGACCGGCCGGGTCCGGTGCACTTGGACTTGCCCATTCGGGAGATGGGCAAGAGCAGCGCGGGTTTGGGCGGCTTGCAACGCGCGCGTTCCGCGCCCGTTGGGCCAAGCGCGGGTCCCGACCTCGAGCGCGCGCGCGAGTGGCTCGCCAAGGCGCAACGACCGGTGCTGGTCGCCGGTCTGGACGTGCTAAACCACGGCGCCGGCGACGCGCTCGCCACCTTCGTGGAGCACTTCGAGATCCCCGTCATTACCACGTACAAGGCAAAAGGGGTCATCGCCGAAGACCACCCACTGTGTCTTGGCGGCGCTGGGCTCTCACCCTTGGCAGACCGTCATTTGTTACCGCTGGTGCGAAGTGCCGACCTGGTGGTATTGGCCGGTTACGACCCGATCGAGATGCGTAGCGGCTGGCGTTCGGTATGGGACCCCGGCGAACAACATGTGCTCGAGCTCAGCGCCGAGCCAAATACCCACTACATGCATCAGGCAGGCATAAGCTTTGTGGGTCATGTGGGAGCGGGCTTGCGTCAGCTACAAACCGGTCCCGGCACGGGAAACACCTGGCCCGATGGTGAGCCGGAGCGTGTTCGCCAGACGCTGAAGACAAGCTTTGACCAGGGCGAGGCCTGGGGGCCGACGGCAATCGTGGAGGTCACACGCCAGCTGCTCGCCCGCGACGCCATCGCGACGGTGGACAGCGGCGCTCATCGCATCTTGCTCAACCAGGTGTGGGAAAGCTACGAGCCGCGCACACTGCTCCAGTCCACGGGCTGGTGCACCATGGGGTGCGCCTTACCGCTCGCGATCGGTACGAAGCTGGTCGCGCCCGAGCGGCAGGTCGTGTGCTTTACGGGCGACGCCGGTCTGGAGATGGTGCTGGGCGAGTTGGCAACGGCGCGCGACTTGGAACTCTCGGTCATCGTCGTCGTCTTTGTAGACCGCTCGCTCGCGCTGATCGAGCTAAAGCAGCGGGCAATGCATCTGCCAAACAACGGGGTAGACTTTGGTGGGACGGATTTCGCCGCGGTCGCCACTGCGCTCGGCGGTTGCGGTATCAACGTATCCGACCGCGCCCAGCTACGGCACGCTCTCCAAACGGCGCTGCAAAGCGCGCAGTTTAGCCTTATCGCTTGCCAGATTGAACACCCCGCATACGACGGCCGTCTATAGACGATACCGAGGCACGCCTAGCGAGAGTGCTTGTCGAGATGGCGAAACGCCTCATCGAGCCGATGCCCGATCTCGTCGCAGACCTGTAGCACACCCGTTTGAGGGTCCGACTCCGACCACTGGAACGCGTCTTGACGACGCAGCTTACCCACATTGCTTTCCAAGCGGTCACGCTCCTTGCATGCATCGGCGATATGCTCGCGGAAAGATTCACTCAATGGTCCTTTTGCACTATCGGCCATCGCTTGGTATGAGGCAATCCGTCGATTTGCTTTTTCCAAAGCCGCTTCTAGACGTTCAATCCGTTCTTTATAATTGCTCATCTTCCTCAGCCCATTTTGATTAATTATTGTCGCGCGACGACGAGACGATGCGTTGATCCGCGTCAAGCGTAGTGAACCCTTTTCCGTTGCCTGCAAGCGCCCGCAACCGTCCGCCCAGCGTCGTTCAATGCGCGACAAACATGGCGCTAGCGTAGGCTGGCTGTCTGCGCTGCCGCGTCGATCAGCAGCTGGTGTACGCGTAGGTCGTCGGTGAGTTCCGGGTGGAAGGTGGCGGCGAGCACCTTGTCCTGGCGCACCAGCACGGGAGCACCGTCGACGCGCGCCAGCACCTCGACATCTGCGCCGACATCCTCGAGCTGGGGGGCGCGTATGAACACGCAGCGAAAGTCATCCAGCCCTGGGTCGCAACCCGGGTCAACGCGTCGTGCAAAAGAGTCGACCTGAGTGCCATAAGCGTTTCGCACCGCTGTCGCATCGACCGCGCCCAGAACCGGGACCGGCTGATTGCTCGTCTCGCGTGAGAGCAGGATCGCGCCCGCACAGGTGCCGAGCACTGCCATGCCCTCGCGTATGCGCTCGCGCAGCGCGTCGACCATACCCAGGCGAGCGAGACCTTTGGCGATGGTCGTGCTCTCGCCGCCGGGCACGATGAGCGCGTCGACTTTGTCGAGGTCTTCTACCGACCGAACTTGCCTGGTAGGTGCACCCAGCCTCTCCACGGCTTTCTCATGCGCGGCAAAGTCCCCTTGGATCGCAAGAATGCCAACCCGCAGGGACCTCGTGTTGTTGCGCTTACCAGCCGCGGTTTGCAAGGCGCTCGCTCTCGTGCAAGGTGCTGAGCTCGATGCCAGGCATCGCGTGCCCCAGACCTCTGGAGGCCGCGAGAAGCTGCTCAGCATTGTCATAGTGCGTGGTTGCTTGTACCACCGCGTGCCCGCGACGCTCCGGGTCATCGCTCTTGAAAATTCCCGACCCGACAAACACCGCCTCCGCGCCGAGCTGCATGCACAACGCCGCATCGGCCGGCGTGGCAATGCCACCGGCAGCGAAGTTCGGGACCGGAAGCTTGCCGCTCTCGGCGACGCGCTGTACGAGTTCGACCGGGGCACGTAGCTCCTTGGCCTTTACCGCGAGCTCTTCCGCGGGGAGGATGGTGAGCGCACGAATGTCACCCTTGATTTGTCGCAAGTGCCGCACCGCCTCGACGATGTTACCGCTGCCGGCCTCGCCCTTGGTGCGGATCATCGCGGCCCCTTCCGAGATGCGTCTCAGCGCCTCGCCTAGGTCCCGAGCACCGCAAACAAAGGGGGAGCGGAAGTCGTGTTTGTCCACGTGGTGTGCGTCGTCGGCGGGCGTGAGCACCTCGCTCTCGTCGATGAAGTCCACTCCCAGCGCTTCCAGGATTCGAGCTTCCATAAAGTGTCCGATCCGCACCTTGGCCATGACGGGGATGGACACCGTACGCTGAATACCCTCTATCACATCGATGGCGCACATACGCGCCACGCCGCCCTCTTTGCGGATGTCCGAGGGCACCCGCTCCAACGCCATGACCGCGACGGCGCCGGCGTCCTCGGCGATCTTTGCCTGGTCGGGTGTGGTGACATCCATGATCACCCCGCCTTTGAGCATCTCCGCTAAACCCACCTTGAGCTCGAAGGAGCGTGAATCGGTTCCGGAGCCATTGCCGCCGTTCTGTTTTGTCATTTCTCTGTCCTCCATATTTTTCTCTAGAGGTGGATTCCGGTGTCCCGGAACAATGTGTCGTCTTTGACGACGCGCTCGCGCACCAGAGCACCAAGCCGCTTCATACCGCGGCGAATTTCCTCGGGCCCGGCCAGGGCGATGGTCAGACGCAAGCTGCTCGAGGGCCGACCGTCGTGGTTGAACTGATGCCCCGGGGCAAACAAAACACCTGCGCGCTCGGCATCACGCAGCAGGCTGGCCGTGTCTATGCCCCGTGGCAGCTCGACCCAAACCTGGTAGCCACCATCGGGTCGGGTCCATTGGGTCCCGTCGGGCATCTCGCGCTCGAGCGCATCGATTAATGCGTCGCGGCGCTCACGCAGGGTGGTGTGCAAACGAGCGAGATGTCGGTCGTAGCCACCATTGCGCACAAACTCCGCCACCGCGGCTTGCAGGACCAGCACGCCGCTTAAGTCCGTGGTGTACTTCAACGACAACAGCCCCTCGACGGCGCGCCCGCGCGCCGTGATAGAGCCCACCCGCACACCCGGGAACAAGGACTTGGAGAACGAGAACAAATGCACCACCAAGCCGTCGCTATCGAGCGCCGCTAGCGGTGACACACGCTCGCCGTCGTAGCGCAGGTCCATCTCGAAGGCGTCCTCGACGATGGGTTTACCCAGCCCGCGCGCGATCTCGAGCAGCCGTACGCGTTGCGAGAGGCTCGTCGTGATGCCCATGGGGTTGTGAAAGCTGGGCATCGTGTAGAATAACTTTACTTCGGGTCGCCCCAGCGTTCGTTGCAGTACGTCTAGGTCCGGTCCCTGCTCCGTCATAGGAATGGGTGTGGCGCGCAGCCCGAGACCGGCAAGCACGCCCAATACGTTGTGGTAGGTCGGCTCTTCGACCGCGATCGAGTCGCCGGGCTGCGCGTACAAGCGCATGGCCAGCGAGATCCCTTGACTCGCGCCTTGGCACAGCACCACGTTTTTCGGTTGGGCGGCCAAACCATGCGCGCACAGACGCTCGGCAATGACCTCGCTCAGCGCGGCGTTACCGCGGTGGCCTCCATAGACCAGAAGCTCGCTGCCACCGACTTCCAGCGCCCGATTGAGTGCCTGTCTAAACTCGTCAACCGGATAGAGCGACGGGTCCGGAATCAAGGAATGCAGCGGCACCGCGCCGTCGCTGCTCGCATAGCTCGGGCGTGAGCGGTCGAACTCGAGCAGACGCTCTACCATCGGCGACAAGGCGGGCTGAGCGATAACCAGCGGCCGTCCGGCCGGCGACACCCGGTTGCCGGACACGAAGGTCCCGCGCCCCACGGTGGCTTCGACTACTCCGGCGCGCGCAAGATGCTCGTAAGCGAGGGAAACCGTGTCGCGGTTGACGCCGAGCTTGGTCGCCAGCACCCGGATCGGCGGTAGTCGGTCACCCAAGCCAAGCGCGCCGCTCGCCACCTCCCCGCGTATCTGGTCGGCAATCTGCAGATAGACGGGGCGTCTTGCTGTGTCCTTGTTGGGTCGGTCGATCGAAATATTCACGACGCACACGATAATACCCAGACAATAACCATGCAATCCGACAATAACAGCCAGCTTAGGGCTGATTGTCCCTGTATTATCCGCCACGAATGTCCTAGTTATCGGTGGGTGGGCGAGGTCAGACGTGCCCTGAGCATCGACGAGCGGCGGCGGTCGCGAACAGGTCTCGCTCCGCGCCAGGGGCGTGCCCTGGCATTAGCCGCCTCGACGAAGGACGCTGTCTAGGAGGGGCTCCAAGCACAAATTCTGCACTTGAGGGCTCACCTCGGTTGGGCGACCACGTGCCGGCCCGTGTCCACTTTGTCGATGACCACACAGCCCACGAGCTGTCGTGGACACGACGGCCTCAGTGGTCGAGCTGACGGGAACCGCCGGCACCGGTGGTACAAAGGCGGTTCGGGCCGCCCTCCACCTGGCGCGCCAGTCACCATTCGGTGTACACCGCTAGTCCACGTTTGCGGATCTGGCCGCCGATGATGGCGCGTTGGATCTCGGAGGTGCCTTCCCAGATTCGGTCCACGCGAAGATCGCGGTACAAACGTTCAACGGGGTTTTCACGCATGTAGCCGCGGCCACCGAGTATTTGCACCGCCTTGTCTACGACCCTGCCTGCCATCTCCGAGCAATAAAGCTTTGCCGCGCTTGCCCGCGCGTGGACGAGCTTTTTGTCATGCTGGTGGTCGATCTCCCAGGCAAGTCTGTAGAGCAAGCTCTTCGCCGCCAGTATTTCGGTCGCGGCGTCGGCGAGCATGAATTCGATGGATTGAAAGTCGCGTATCGCGCGGCCGAACTGCTCGCGGCCCGCCGCATACTCGTTGGCAACCTCGGTGGCCCTTGTGGCGGCCCCTACGCAGTGCGCGGCGATTTGCAAACGTGCCTCCACGAACCAATCTTTTGTCAGCTCGAAGCCTTGGCCTACTTTTCCAAGCATCGCCTCGGGCGGCACCTCGACATCGTGGAACTTGAGCTCGGCATGGTCGAACACATAGGTATGCATGAAATGCGGCGAACGTACATGCTCGATGCCCGGCGTGTCGTGGTCGACCAGGAATAGTGTCGCTTGGTCCGGGTCGTCATCCACGTGTGCGTGCAAGATGATGAAGTCGCTCGCGTTGTACGAGGTCACGAACCATTTCTCGCCGCTGATGCGATAACCCCCATCGCAGCGCATGGCGCGAGTGCGTACACGTCTGGGGTCGGAGCCGGCATCCGGCTCGGTGATCGCAAAGCACCCGCGACGTTCGCCCCGGCAAGCGGGGTGCAGATAGCGCTCCTTTTGCTGTGGCGTGCCCCACTTCAAGCAAATGGCGGGTTGCCACGCCACGGTCCACAAGCCGTTCGTGGCTCGGCCAAGCTGCTCGTTGACCAGGGTTTGCTCGAAAACGGGATAACCCTGGCCGTGGTCTTCGCGACTGTGGTTGATCGCGGCAAGGCCCCAATCACACACGGCTTGGCGCATTGGCGCGCGGCTCGACTCGGGTAAGCCGTCGTGTGTTTCTACCTCGAGTTCGTGGGGCTGCAACACGCTTTCGCAGAACTCGCGCGCGCTACCGGCGAGGTCGCGTTGTTCCTGACTCAGTTCGAGGTTCATGTGTGTCTCGCAGTGGCCTTATGGTGTGGTGCCCAACCGCTTTGTGAGGACCAGCGCGTCGACGGCCATGGCACCGCCGGGCCCGACGATGACAGGGTTTACGTCGATTTGCTCGTACGCATCGGCCAAATCGTGCGCGAGCCGAGAGAACCGTACGATGGCCGTGATAAAGCCGGCGGTGTCTGCCGCTTCGCCACCGCGTATACCTTCGAGCAGCGGTGCAAATCGCAGACGCGCGACCATACGTTCGGCCTGTGCCCGGTCGACCGGCGCGCGACTCACCACCCGGTCCTCTAGCAGCTCGATCAAGCTCCCGCCGGTCGCCACCATGACCAGCGGTCCAAACTGAGCGTCATTCACCGCGCCAAGCGCAAACTCGACGCCCTTTGGCGCCATGGCCGCCACCAGCACGCGGGGACCCAAGCGCGCGGCGAGGTCGTCATAGGCGGCGGCGAGCTCGTCACGGTCGTGCAGCGCGAGCCTGACACCACCGACGTCCGACTTGTGGCTGATGCCCGGCTCCGCGGTCTTCAGCGCCACCGGATAACCGATGGCCGCTGCTTTCTCGAGAGCTTCGGCGCGCGAGTGCGCCAAATCGAAGCGCGGGGTCTCAACCCCGTAGTCGGCGAGCAGCGACATGGCCAGCGCTTCGTCCACCGTGTCGCGAACCTCCAGCGTGGCAACCCAATGCGCGCACCTTTCCGTAGGGCCCTCGGCGGCGGGCCCCGGCGCGCGCGCGAGAAAGTCTCGGTACGCAAAGAAGTGCTTGACGGCCCGCAGCGCCTCGTAGGTGCCATCCAGAACCGGGATACCCGCGACGGTCAACGCAAGCGCCGGTTCGCGGTGGTTGACGAGCGAGTAATTGGTGACAAAAGCAAGCGGTTTGTCGTGGGCTCGTGCGACCTCCATAGCCATGTCCGCCAAATTCCGGTGGTGGTAATGGCCGACACGCATGTCGGAGACGACCAGTCCCATGGCTGCGTTCGGGTCCTCCAGCAATGCGATGAAGCACCGCTTGAAGATCCCGGGCGCATCGCGACCCGTACCCCACGCGTCCAAGGGGTTGACCGGCTCCAAGCCGGGTTCCAGCTCGGCGCGCAATCGTGCACGGGTCGGCGCCTCCAACGCCGCGATGGGTACGTCGAGGTCGTCGGCAAGGTCGGTGAGCAGCTCGCATTCGCCGCCCGAGTCGTGGATGCTTACCAGGGCGCCTGGCCCGGCGCGCCGAGGCTGCGCGAACAGCAGCAAGGTGGCCGCCAGCTCGTCCAAGGTATAGACGCGCGTGACGCCATAGTGGTCAAAGAGGGCCTGGTAAGCCGCATCATTACCGGCGATAGCCCCGGTGTGTGTGCGCGCCATCGCGGCGCTTTGCGGGGTGCGACCCGCTTTGAGAACGACAACAGGGACCGCGCGTTCCCGCGCGTCGGCGAGCGCCGCCTCGAAGCCCGCGGGGTCGCGCACGGACTCCAAGAACATACCGACCACCCGCGTAGATGGCTGGTGCAACGCCCAGTCCAGGTAGTCGCCGCTTGTGGTCACGCGCTCCGCACCGCTCGATACACATACGTTGAAGCGCAGCCGGCGGTCGTTGTAAGCAATGGCGCCAAACACGGAGCCGGATTGCGCGATCCAGGCGATCGTACCCGGCTGTAGGTCAAACACGCCGGGGTAAGCCGCGACATGAAGCCCAATCTGGGGGTTGGAAAAACCCATGCAGTTTGGTCCGCACAGCGCAACACCCGCCTCTCTCGCCATCGCCGCCATACGCTCGCCAAGTCTTGGCTCGCGGTCTTTATCCAAGTAGGCGCTGGCAAAGACGGTTGCCGCCTTGGCACCGTGGCGAATGGCCTCGTGCAACGCCGCTTCGAGACGGTGGTTCGCCACGCCAAGCACCACATGGTCGACCGTGACCGGCAAGTCCGCCAGCCCCGGGTAGCATCTCAGACCCTCGACGCTGCCGTACTTCGGGTTCACGGGGTAAAGCGTCCCCGAGTAGCCCCCGCTCATCGCCATGCGCACCATGTCGTTACCTGTGGTCTCGGCTGTTCGTGAGGCGCCCACAAAGGCGATGGAGGCGGGTGCAAGCAATGCGTCCAGGCGGTGGGTGCCTGGCGCAGCGCAACCGGCGTTGTGGACGGCTTTACTCACTACGGCAATCGCTCGCTTTGATGAAGCCTCACACCGACCCGGGACCGTGAGGTTCAGGGTCAGCGGTTTGGCCGGGGTCTTCGGCGGGGAGCGTGAAGCAGAACCGGCTGCCCTTTTGCGACTCATCGGACTCGACCCACACGCGACCGCCGTGCGCGTCGAGGATACGACGCACCAGCGCGAGACCAATGCCGGTCCCTTCGCTAGTGATTATCGCGATGCCGTCTAGCGCCGCGTCGATTGCTACTGGCTGCCTTTGGGGCCCTTCGAGCTCGGCGTCCATCGGGGATGAGTTTTGCTTCTTCGCGCTCATGGGTGCAGTTGGACTGGGAGACGCTAGTCTATCTTGACTACGCAAGCCCGCGCACGCCGAACCGCGCAAGCAGTTGCGCGATGCACCGCGATGGCCGACACCGACGGCTACGATCTTGCACGCCGGCCCGGCGCAGGCACCCCGACGCGTGGCCGCGCTGGGCCTGCCCATTCTGCGAATCATCCACGGTAGCGGCATTCTCGAGGGTGGTGGTTTTGCCTGCGTCAACGAGCGCACCGCCGTGGCGACAACATCTCAAGCCCGCATGGGTGAGAATCGCGTCGGGTCGCGTGTGTGCTAGGCGACCCGTGCGATACCGCGGTACATGTAAGTGAGGACTCTCGGACCGGTCATGTAGAAATTGTCCAAGCTGTCGGTGTGAAATCCGGCGTCTTCGACCAACTGCGCGATCGGCCACACCAATTGGCAACCCCCAGCGACCAGTTTTTGCAGCGGGTTCAAACGCCGCTGCCATGCTGCGACTCGTGTGTCGCGCGCGAGACCGTGTTCCAGGAAATGAAAGGAGCCGCCCGGCTTTAGCACGCGCTTGACCTCGCCCAGCGCGACCCTGGGGTCTTGGATGCTGCACAAGGTCCAGGTGCTGAGCACGTGGTCGACCGACCCGGTATCGAGCGGGAGCCTCTGCCCGTCGAGGCCGATGAATTCAACGTGAAAGGGCGCGCGTCGGATTCGGTCGGCGGCGAGCTCTCGGCCGGTCAATGAGGGGTCGACCGCATAGAGGACCTCTACCGTCTGCGACATGTAGGGGAGATTGAGACCGGAGCCAAAGCCGACCTCCAGCACGCGCCCCTGTAGCGGGCGTGTCACCTCACTTCGCAACGCACGACACTCTTTGCTGTTCAGGCACCAGTTTATGCCGCGCGGGAGAATATGGTCTCGGTAAAGGCTCATGGTCTGCGGTTGGGGCGCCCGCGGGTCACCAGCGGATGGTCACGACGCGCTTACCCCACTTTCTTGCACGCTTCTTATCGACCCCCATGTAGATGTCGATGCGTCGCTTCCAGCGCCTGTTGAGCTTGTCTTTGACAATATACGTGCCTGGTAACCCATCGATCTTTAACGCTACGCCGTGCGTCAAACCCAGTGGGATTAGGTCGCGCGAAACGGCAACAGCCTTCTCTCCTGGAACCAGCTCGTCTCCCCAGGCGGTCAAGCTCGGGTCACCGAGGCCTTGCCCGGGCAGCGAGTTGTATGCGGTGGCGGTCACCGCGAGCGAGCGTTCTTGCGCCATGGCGGTGCCAAGACCCAGACAGACCAGAAACGCAATGACGCCTGGCGCCTGCTTCATGATCCACTACCTGGTCTTGTAGGTCGGTAAGGTGTTGGGCGGCAATGCATGGTCGTATGATGATAACTGCGGGTCGGCGACGCTCCGCGGGTCATTGGGGGAGCGAAACACCGCCGACTCCTGCTACTATGCGCGGCTCGGCTGGTTGGTACCAGGACACCTTAAAGGGAGCAACCTGCGATGGCTAGTTTCGTTATCGATGACACGCATTTAAGTCGTCTGAGTCCGAGCGCACGCAATGAGCTGCTGCGCGTTATTCAAGCGGATTTGGATGACGTGCGCGACCAGTTTCATGCTCAGGACTGGGCCCCCGATAGGGACGTCTCCTACCCATTGAGCCTGGAGGAGGCAGAGGCCCTGGTTCGTGGGATCAGCGCTGCGGGACGCGACATCCTGCGCGTGTTTGCAAAGAACGCGGACGGTGATGTCGGTTACGCCGAGCTCGAAGAGCTGTTGACCACAACCGGCTACACCGATTACGAGCATTTGGGACAGGACATATCCACTATCACGCACAGCTTGCGGAGCGTGACTGGCAACAGCGACGGGTGGCTGTTCAACTGGCGACCCGATGACTGGGAGTGGGACGAAACGTCGAACACCTACAAACGCGGGGCCTACTTTATCTCGGGGCCGGCGGTGGGGACCTTGCGAAGAGCCTTTGGCATGGCTGCTTGAGACGCCCGCCGGTCTCTTCGCTCGGCGCGCACTACAGCGTCAAACAGAAATCCTCGACTAGGGCGCCGGGCAAACGCGCGACACGCAGTGAGCGTTGCCCGTAGGTGCCGGGGTCTTGGATGAGGTGTGTAGAGTCGGTGAGACCGAGCAGCTTGTCCCCCAACAGCTCATAGAGGCTGACGTCGAAGCGCATGACCTCGACCGGACCTCGTAGCTTCCCACCTTGAACCCAAAAGCAGGCAAAGCGCGTCAACCCAGTGACGCGGCAGTCCGACCGGTCCGACAAGTTACAGTACCATGCATTGCTGATGTAGAGACCCGTGCCGATGCGCTCCAGCACCTCTTCTGCGGGGATGTCCCCGGGCAGTAGCTCCAGCGCTTCGGGCTGCTCGGTGTCATCGTTGACGGGGACCGCGAACTCCTTCGCGCTTCGTGGCCCGGACAAGGCTTGCACCAGACGGCCACCCTCGACCAGGGTGATGCTCGGGGTCTTGGCAAAGCCGTGACGCGTAAACCCCGGTGCAATCCCCGCCGCGTGGTTCTCAAGTACTGTGACCAAAGGGTGCAACGCGCATTGTCTATCGAGCAGCTTTAGGAGCGGGGTGCGACGTGTGCGCTGGCCGAGCAGCCCAAAACCTTCCCAGGCCACCACTTCAATGATTTCCAACAGCGCTTGAGGCGCGAGAAACGCTCGGTAGGCACCGGGTCTCAGGGTAACCGACGGGCGCTTCAAGACCTCTAGATGCTTACGCGCATCTGTGAGCGCTTGCTCGAGTCGAGCGGGCTCCCAACGCGCGCCGGCGTATGCGCATTTGACGGCCTTGTTCTCGGGGAGGTGACAGCTCCAATCAATGTTGAACCCGGCGCGTCGATGCCAGTTGAGCTGTCCTAAGCTATTCGCGAAGCCGGCCTCGATGTCACCGCTGGCCCAGAACCCGACCAGATCCAGGCCGGCGCTCTGTTGCACCAGGTGCGCCGTCGCGCGGTGAGCGTCGGGTGGCTCCACGCCGTCGTCGTCCTGAGTGCTTCGTCCCTCTTCGGCATAGTAAAGAAAAGGGTCGTCCGGCAGGGTGTTGCCCTGAGTGCGCAAGGCGCGGAGCAGCTCGAAGAGCCGGGCTTGGTCCTGCTCGGCGCAGCCGCAAAGCTCGACACTACCCAGGGCATGGCGCTGATGCCGGATAAGCTCGAGTCTTAGGCTTCGCTGGGATACCGTGCCGGACTGGCGGATGCGACCGTGGTTGAACCGTACGAAGTGCGAGTGTTCCGCGTGCACATTGAGGAGCAACACCTCGGAGCCACGTAGTTGGTTGCAAAGCCGTTCGACCAGCCCGGCAAAATAGGCCCGCGCGCCGCCGCTCATACGTCGCTGAACACCGCCACCTTTCTAAAGACACAGGCGGGCGCGGCGTGACCCACGTGGATGGCCTGGTTTGGCTCCCCTTTGCCGCAGGTGTTGAGGCCAAGCACGCGATAGGTGTCACGGTCGCCCACGTGGCTCAGGCTCCGCCAGAAGGTCGCCGAGACCCCGCGATAGTTCGCGTCACGCACCACGTGTTTGAGCTCGCCGTCCTCGATGCACCGTGCGTACTCGCAGCCAAACTGGAACTTGTTGCGGCTGTCGTCGATCGACCATGACCGGTTGGTGTCCATCAGCACGCCGCTTTCTATGGACCCGACCAGCGCCTCGAAGCTGTGCGTTCCCGGCTCCATGTTGAGGTTTGCCATGCGGTCGATGGTGGGCCGATTCCAGGAGCAGGCGCGGCTCACCGCCGTCCCCGGCACGTTGGCGCGCGTCTGGGAGTGTTGTCCGCCTAAGGCGCGTTGCAAGACGCCCTGGCGGATAAGGTGGACGCGCTCGGCCTTGGTGCCGTCGTCATCGAACCCATAGCTGGCGACCTCTTCCGGCAACCCAGGGTCGAAGGTGATGTTGAGGTGCTCCGACCCGTAGCGGTAGTGACCAAACATGTCGGGTGTTACAAAGCTCGTGCCGGCGTAGTTGCGCTCATCGCCCAGGATGCGGTCCAGCTCCAGCGGGTGGCCGATGCTCTCGTGCATCTGTAAGACCATTTGCGATGGCATCAGAAGCAGGTCCGCTTGTGCCTCGTTGGCACATCGCGGCGCACACACGAGCTCGAGCGCCTGCTCCGCAACGCTTTGGGCGGCCGCCGGAAACTCGACTTCGGCAAGCTGCTCCAAGCCGCCTTGGCGCGCATGGTCCTCACCACCATGGGTGCGTATCTGGGTGACATCGCCGTTATTGGCAACCGCCATCAGCCCGGGGTTGATGATGCAAAAGCGCTGCTCCACGCAGCCGCCCGAGGAGCTTGCAAGCAGCATCTGCTCGGACCTAAACCCCAGCGAGGCTTGCCAGTCCACGATCTGGGCGCCGCCCCTGGCTTGCGCACGCGCCGCCGCGATTCGGTCGCAGGCGTCACGCAGCAAGTCCAGCTTCGACGTCAAGCAAAGCGTATCCCAGCCCTTGGCGACGGGTGTTTGGTACACACCGGCTTCGCTGAACTCACCGATGCGACCCGTGCCTAGACCCAACGCGTCGCATTGCCGGGCCCACGCCTCGGCACGGGAGACAGCCTCCCGAAGACCCGCGCGGCTGAGATCGCTGGTCGCTGCGTAACCGACCCCATGGCCGTCACCGATAGATACCATAGCGCCGCTCTGGAATTCTTGGCTTGGCGGCTGGACGACGTCGCGACGTACGCACAGTTGTTGCGTGCGCCGCTCGACTACCCGCAGGGACCAGGTGGCCGTCCCCGGTACGACAGCGCGAAATCGGTCTAGGACCTCGTGGAGCATGGGCCTGTTGTCGGGTTTGGAGGTGTTTTCAAAGATAGCGTCTGGCTTCACGTCGTGCTCAATCCCCGCACCCGCATCGCTTTGGTACGATGGTGGGACGGTTTTACCGAGAAGGAGTGATACATGGACTTGGGGCTTGCAGGCAAGACCGCCATCGTTTGCGCATCGAGCAAGGGGCTGGGTAAAGGCTGTGCGATGTCACTAGCCCGCGAGGGTGCAAACGTGGTGATGAATGGACGAACGCCCGAGGTCTTGGCGCAGGCCGTGGCCGAGGTACAGTCCGAGGCGCGTGGCGAGCTGCGCTCGGTTTGTTGTGACATCACGACGGCGGAGGGCAGGTCACAAGTGCTCGCGGTCTGTCCCGAACCGGACATGCTGGTAACCAACGCCGGTGGACCACCGCCGGGGGACTTCCGCGATTGGGGAACTGATGCATGGTGTGCGGCGCTGAATGCAAACATGTTAACCCCCATCGAGCTCATTCGAGCAACCGTCGATGGGATGATGGCGCGCGGCTTCGGGCGCATCGTCAACATCACCTCATCGGCGGTGAAGGCGCCGATCTCCACGCTCGGTCTTTCCAATGGCGCTCGGGCGGGTCTGACGGGTTTTCTTGCCGGCGTGGCCAGGCAGGTCGCCGGTAGCGGGGTCACGATCAACAATATCCTCCCAGGGGCATTCGACACCGACCGGCTGCGCTCCGGTCTACGCTTCGCCGCCGCGCGTTCCGGGCGCAGCTACGACGATCTGTACGAAACGCGAAAAGAGGATATTCCCGCGCGGCGCTACGGCGACCCTGCCGAGTTTGGCGAGCTTTGCGCTTATTTGTGCAGTCGCCAGGCGGGGTATATCGTCGGTCAGAACTTCGTCATCGACGGCGGCGCCTACCCTGGGACGCTCTAGCTTAGCTAGTTATCGTTGATCGAGGCGAAGGCCGCGGTGAAACCCGACAAGGACATGTCCAGGTTGACTTCCCTGGCGAGCCCGTCATGAAACTGAAGATGCGCGACGCTACCGGCTTTCAACGCGGCAATCTGCGCGTCGCTCAACGGCACGGCCGCGATACAGCCACCGGGCACGCACCGCGTGAAGGCGTAACGCGTTTGCTCGCCCTGGTCTACCTGAAACAACATGCCATGTTGGAGGGAGATTCCCAAGGGCAACGTGATGAGCGCGGCCGGTTGACCGGTCTTGGCGACAAAACCGACTTCGATCCGCACCACGCGCTGGTTGGTCTCCTTTACGCGTAGCTCCTGGAGTATGAAACAGCGCTCCTCATTCAATTCATCCGAGTGGTCGCAAATGAGTACCCAGTCCTTGAACTCCCCGCGTTTCTCGGGTTCGGCGGCGCCCGGTGCCGCCCACAGCGTGAGCGCGACCGCCGCTACGACATGAGGCCGGCCGATGCGCGGAATCAGCCATCCGCCCAGCGCTTCGAGGATTCTCCGATGCATTGTGTGTGCCTATTCGTGGTGTTTATGCACTCTATATCATTTCCCACTCTTGCTTCCATTCGTGCACACCGGCAGGGCCGGCGTTGCGCTTGGTGTGAAGTTTGTTCGGCAACCGGTCTCAGCTCTAGGAGAAGCTAAAATGGGCAACATGACGCGTATCCACGCGGAGGTCGATTTCGACGGTGACGGCTCACACACCGGTTATCTGCGGGTGCCTCACTCGGTGCACCGCTCCGCCTACGGTTGGCTGCCGATGCCGGTCGTGTGTATCAACAACGGCCCGGGTCCCAGCGTGTTGCTGATGTCGGGGAACCACGGCGACGAGTACGAGGGCCAGGTCGCGCTTTGTAAGCTCGTCCAGCGGCTCGAGCACCGGGACGTGCACGGTCGCTTGGTCATTTTGCCAATGGCCAACTATCCGGCCGCGAGAGCGGGGCTTCGCACCTCGCCAATAGACGGTGGCAATCTGAACCGCAGCTTTCCGGGTGACCCGGATGGAACACCGACCCAGATGATCGCGCATTTCATCGCCGAGGTGCTCATGCCGCGAAGCGATGTCTTTATCGACCTGCATTCCGGCGGGTCCTCGCTCGAGTACCTGCCCTCGGTGTTTGCCGAGCTCGAAAGCGACGGGCGCTTGGCGCCGCGGGTGCGCACCTTGGTCGATGCGTTTGGCGCACCCATCTCACAGGTGTATCGCGCGCGTAGCGATGACCGCATGGCCGGTGCCACGGCTCGCGCCAAAGGATTGACCGCCTTGTCCACCGAGCTTGGGGGCGTAGGGACGGTGTCGCCGGCGGCATTGCGGGTCGCGGAGCAGGGGCTGGGCCGCGTGCTGCACGCGCTGGGAACCTTGGCGGCTGCGTCCAACCTCCAGCCGGTGCCGGCCACCCGCTATTTGGAGGTCCGCGGTGACCAGGATTATTGCTATTGTCCGGAAGACGGTCTGTTCGAGCCGTTGGTCGAGCTCGGGGAGGTGGTCGAGCTGGGTCAGCCTGCCGCCTCGATACACTTTCCCGAGACACCGTGGAGGCCTCCGGTGACGGTCGAGTTTGCGAGTGCTGGTGTCGTGGTCTGCAAGCGTATTCCGGCGCGCGCAGAGCGCGGCGACTGCTTGTTCCACCTAGCTGCCGAGTGGAAAGGCTAATCAAGGAGGCAGGGTGGGGCTCGCTATTGCTCGACCTCGTGCGCCGTCACCGGCTCGATGCGGTAATCCTGGCAGGCAGGCGCCAACACTATGATGCGCGAACACGGAAACACGCCGGCACCCAACCCGAAGTCTTGCTCCAAGGCCATGCGACAAAGCGTGAGTACACTGCTATCGCTGCCTAGCACCACGCGGATGCCGACGACCTGTTCATCGCCCGCTAGCTCGGCCCATTCACATTCAATGCGAGCGCGATGGAGCTCACGTCCTACGTGCGCGTCATCGTGCGTTTGGGCGTCCAGCTCGAGGCTTCGGAGCAGCTCGCTCGCGACCTTGTCGGCCAGCTCGACATCCTGCGGACGCCCGGGGATTTGGACGCCCGCGTGTCGCACAAACACCCGAGCGAACTCAATGGGTCTGAATCTTCCGCACGCTGCAAGTGCTCGCCGTGCGGCGCCAATCGCGTGTCGGATCGTCTTCACCTGCTCGGCCGTATAGAGATCCATGTCAGACCGTCCAAGCAATCCAAAAACCTTGCCTGACCTGTTGCGAACAGACATGTGTGTCGTGTCCATAGGACTCAACCCGTCCCTCAAGTCGGTCGAAGCAGGTTTTTACTTTGCCAACCCCCGGAATCGTTTTTGGAGTGCTTTCAACCGCGCCGGGTTTGTCCCCGAGACCTTAACACCCGGTCCAGCCGCTCAGCAGCGCTTGCTCGACCACTACGGTATCGGCTTTACCGACCTAGTCAAACGCCCGACACGCGGCAGCGGGGCGCTGAGGGCGGCGGATTTTCGCGCGGGCGCCCCGGTGCTGGAGCGTAAACTACTCGAGTATCAGCCAAGCGTGGCCTGGTTTCATGGCAAGCTTGCCTATAGCAGATTCTTGCGATGTACCGGCGGTGGCGAAGTGAGCGGTTGGGGTGCGCAAACGCATGAGATTGGCCAAAGCCGCGTCTTCGTCACGCCCAATCCAAGCCCTGCAAATGCCGCTTTTAGTATTGAGGTCATAGTACGGCTTTACAGCGAGCTCGCGGCTTACCTCAGACGCACGCAGCCGATGTCTGGGGGTTGAACGGCTCATTTCGACCCTTCCGTGTCCACGCCGTCACCCCGGTCTCGCGTTGAGTCCTGCGACTCGGGGTACATCGCCTCCCACACGTGCTCCGCAAAACCCACACCGACCTCGTCGTAGTAGTTGAAGGTCAAGTCCGCACCGGCCGCCGCGATGTCCGCCGACTCCTCCGCGTACACGCTGGTCGCGCTGATCAGACCCGTGTAGCCCCGCGCGCGTAGCTGCGCGGCGGCGATGCGTTTGGCCTCGGGCTCTGGTAACGCAAGCATGACGGCGCCAATCCCCTCGACGTTCAGGTTGTCCCAGAAGCCGGGGTCATCAGAATCGGCATAAAGAACCCGGCGACCCGCACCCAGATGGCGCTCGACCTTGCCGGGGTCCGAGTCCAAGCCGACCACGCGTTCGTTTCGCCGACGCAGAAAGTCATAAGCACCGGTGCCGACCCGCCCCATACCCATGATCAACACATGGGCGTTGCCCAGCGAAAAAGGCTCGTCGTCGGGGTGGCGCTCGGAACGCTCCCACCGGCCAAGCTGCGCGGCGTAGCGCTGATACAGGCGATGGGTGACCCGGTTCAGGGGCGCACCGATGGAGAAGGACATGGCGACCGTCAGGCCCAACAAGGTCAGCCATTGGCTATCCAGCCAACCTCGCTCGGCCGCCAAGTGCGCGACGATGAGACCGAACTCGCTGTAGCTTGCCAAGGCGAGCGCGGACAAGAAGCTGCTACGCGCGCGCAGCTTGAAGCGTGTCAAGATGAGAAAATACAGCCCAACCTTTATGGGCAGGAGCAAACACAAGGCCACGGCGACCGCGACCTGCTCGGGCGTGGGTAGACCGAGCAGACCGATCTGTAGGAAGAACCCGACGAGAAAAATCTCTTTCAAACCCCACAAGCCATCGGACAGCTCCTTGGCGCGCGAATGTTCGGACAACAGCACACCCATGACCAAGGCGCCAAGCTCCGGGCTGAGGCCCACCTTCTCGAAGCCGAGTCCGCCTACGACCAGCGCCATCACGACCCCAAACACGACCAACAGCTCGTCGTGCCCGCTGAGATCGAGCAGCCGGTAGAGCACGGGCCGCAACAGCGGCAGACCGAGCAGCAACGCGGCCAGCGGAGAAGGGGTGTGGCCTTCGGTCAAGGCGAGCAGGACCACCGCGACCAGGTCTTGAATGATCAAGATCCCGATGGCTACGCGACCGTGAAACGCCCGTAGCTCGGTTTTCTGCTCGAGCACTTTTGCCGCGAGAACCGTGCTCGAGAACGCGAGCGAAAAGGCCAGCAGCCAGGCGATGGGCCAAGACACACCGGCGATGAAGTGGACCCCGGCTGCCAGCAATAGCGCGCTTATTGCCAAATGAAGAAGCGCGCTACCAAACACCTCAGCGCGTAGCAGGCTCCTGAGCCGTAGCTTCAGACCGACGCTAAACAATAGAAGCTGAACGCCGAACTGCGCGATCGTATCCAGCAGCTCCCCGGATTGAACCCCGCTGGCGCTCAGCAGAAAGCCGGCAAGAAGAAAACCAATAAGCGAGGGGATACCGAGCTGACGTGCGGTCAGCCCCAAGGCAAAGGCAATCCCCAGCCAAGTAATCTCGCTCATCGCTCCGCCGTGTAAAGTGCGCCAGTGCTAGAAGACTATGCCCGACCGCGGGCGGTCGGGCATCGGATCGGAATTCTGCCCCGACCGACGCCAGGGAGTCGAGGGCTGACGTTGATCTGCGGTGAAAGCCGGTGTGCCGGGCTCGATATGCGGCTCGTTCGCCGAGCGGCGACTGGAAAATGGCTCTGAGCCCTTTCCCTTTTAAGGTAGACTGACGCCGCTACAGGAACAAGCGAACAGGGAGACGGAGTATGGAGAGCATCGACGTAGCTGATCTCGAGGTCGCGCAAAGCCTGGTCATCGAGTATGGGCTGAAAGTACTTGCGGCACTCGCGATCTTCGTCATCGGGCGCATCATTGCCAAATGGCTTACCCGGATGATTCGCCGTGGCCTGGAGCGCGCACACGTGGATGCGATGCTGGTTACATTTACCAAGAACATCAGCTATGTCGCGCTCATGACCTTTGTGGTACTCGCGGTGCTAAACCAGTTTGGCGTTCAGACCACATCGTTTATAGCCATCATCGGTGCGGCCGGTCTCGCGGTGGGTCTTGCGCTCCAGGGCTCGCTTGCGAACTTCGCCGCGGGTGTGCTGATGATCTTGTTTAGGCCCTTCAAAGTAGGCGACTACGTCGAGGCCGCGGGTACCGCGGGCAGCGTCGAGGAGATCATGATTTTTAGCACCAAGCTGGTAACACCCGACAATCGCGAGGTCATCGTTCCCAACGGTGCCGTTATGGCCAATACCATAACGAACTACTCGGCGCGCGAAACCCGGCGTGTGGATATGGTGTTTGGCGTTGGATATGGTGATGACCTCAAAAAGGCGCGCAGCATCCTCGAAGAGACACTCGAGACAGATGAGCGCATTCTAAAGGACCCGCCTCCGACCGTCGGCGTGCTCGAACTGGGTGACAATAGCGTGAACTTCGCAGTGCGACCTTGGGTAAAGTCGGCAGATTACTGGTCGGTGTACTTCGACTTGCATGAAACCATAAAGCTGCGCTTTGACAGCGAAGGGATCTCAATCCCCTTCCCCCAACGCGATATCCACGTACACCAGGTTGCCGTTTGAGGCCAAGACGGCATCGCGCTAGCATACACTGTTTAAGGCTGGACTCGGTGGTAGTGGGGACGGTTTGCTCACTGACGCCCCGCCGGGCTCTGGGAGGTCGTCGGCATACGCTGGCGTAGCAGCGCGCTTCGGGTATCCCATGCCGAGCCCGGGTCCAGGCGCTCCAGGAACTTGACCTCTTTCGCTGCGAGATGCGCGATGGGTTTGCCGTCCTTGTACAGAACCCGGTTACCGGTGAGCGCGGCAAGTCGTTCTCCAGGGGTGATGCAGCCGGTGAGGTTGAGCGGGTCGGCGCCGCTGAGCGAGACCAGCTCCCCCGTCTTTGGCCGGCGCCGGATGTCGCGCAGCGCGCCAACGGCGTCAATGCTTGCAAACTGTTCGCCTGCCATACCTCCGACAAAGCGGCCGCCGCGGATTTCGCCGCGAGCTTCTAAGCGGCGCAGTACGCGCAACAGTTCGCGCCACGGCACGCGGGCCGGCTCTCGCTCCGTGAGTCGTTTGAATACCACGCCGTAGCGGCGTAGCAAGGTCCACGCGTAAACCTCGAGCGCCTCCGGGTCGCGCGCGTCCGATGTGGAGCACCAGCTTGCCGGTTGCGATGGGACATCGAGCTCGAGCCGAGTCGGCTGCCGTCTTATCAAACGCACCCAGCGACCGGCATCCTCAGTCGCGGGGAACCCAACGCGTGGGCGACGTTGCGTGGAGCGCCGTCCGACGGCCTGTAGCAGCGCGCGAAGCCCCGTGAAGCTGTCAGAGCTTACTAGTCCGGCACTCGCCAGCTCGCCAAGCGCGTCCTCCGCCTGACGCGGTGCGAGATCTGTCGCGTCAACCAGCTCTTCAAAAAAAGAGGCGCCGTAAAGACTCAAACATTCGTACACGCGTTGCGCGGTGTTGGAGAGCTTACTCCGCTCCGGTGGCGCGGTCCCGAACAACACCATCCAATGTGAAACCCGCTTACGTCCCAACAACGCGATGGGCGTGGTGCGAATGGGTCTGCTGCGGCGTTCCTCCGACGTACCGGCCGAGAGTCGACACCAGCTGAACTTCCCCGCGGCACACAGGCTGTCCAACCACACCGGCTCGTAGTTCTCGACCCGTGCGGCTAGAACCTCGTTCTCCCAGGCGCTGGCGGGAACCTCGAGGCCCTCGAGCTGCTCGATCACGCTCGCGAGCCCACTCGGGCCATCCACCTGACGGTTTGGCGCCACGTGTTGCCAATCGAACAAGAAACGCATGTAGTCCGCGGTGGACACGGGCTCGATCTCGCGGCGAAGACGTTTGACCGTGTAGCGGTGTACACGCGCGAGCAGCCGTCGCTCGCACCACTCGAGCAGCGCGCTCTGCCCGGTGAACTGGCCGCGCAGCACGAAGCCCTGCGACTCCAGGGCGATCAGTGCCACATCCACATCGTAGGTAGACACCGCGATTTCCTCCGCCAGTGCAAGCGCCGTTGTCGGGCCAATACAATCGAGCCGCGAGCGGATGATTTCCACCAAGGCCTCCTCCCGCGTCCAGACCCGCGTGCTAAGAGCGGTGGGGAGCTGGACGCTAGGGTCCGCGGTGGCCGTAGGGTGGACGGTCCACCATTCGGGCAGCCGTTCAGCCGCTATCCAAAGTGGGGTGCTGGAAGGCGGCTCGAAGCGGGTCGCGCGTCCCCCGGCACGAAGCCGGTCGAAGAGCTCATGCCAAGACGCGCTCGTAGCGTTAGTGCTCAGGTCCGCGTCGCAGATATATCCAACCAGTCCTAGCGCATCGTGTAGCTCGTCCGCGTTGCGCGTCTCCGGCCACGCCTCGTCGCGAACACGTGCGATGGCCTCGGTATCGAGGCGCCCCAAGTCGGACGCGGTTTGAGGGTCCAGCCATCGCCGGCTGAGCACGGCGCGGGTGCGGCGCTCTTCTAACGGTGCATCGTCGAGGAATGCATAAGGTTTTGCATTTAGTATTTCCTGCGCCAGTGGCGACGGCTCGGTAAGGTCGCGTCCGAGCACGGTCACCGTGCCATCGACCAGCGTTTGTAGGAGCGTCTCGAAGCCGTCGATGTCCATTGCCTCACAAAGCGCGTCGCGGATGGTTTGCTCGACCAGCGGATGGTCGGGTATCTCCCGCTTGCCGGGGATGTTCTCGGCGCAGGCGATTTGGTCGGGGAACACCACCGCCACCAAGTCCTCCGCTTGCATGCGCTGTAGCTGCGGTGGCACTTTCTTGCCGCCGCGAAAGCGCGGCACGGCGAGCGAGATGGTCGAGTTCCAGCGCCAGCGTACATCGAACATGGGCGCGTCGAGCAGCGCTTGCGTAAGCACGTCTCGCGCCGTCTTGGGGCTGAGATAGGCCGCGACATCCTCGAGTGCAAAGCTGTGGGTTTCGCCTAGCGACAACACGATAGCGTCCTCGGTGGCGGCCGCCTGAAGCTCGAAGTTGAACTTGCGACAAAAACGCTTGCGCAGCGCAAGCCCCCAGGCGCGGTTGATGCGGCTCCCATAGCACGAGTGGATGACGAGCTGCATTCCGCCACTTTCGTCGAAGAAACGCTCCAGCACGATGGTGTGTTTTGTCGGTAGCGTGCCCAGGGCTGCTTGCGCCGCGGCCAGATACTCGACGAGCTGCTCGGCGGCGCTTGCGCAAACGCCAAGACGCTGCTCGCAGTCACGGGCGACACCGGTCCACTCATGTGCGCGTTTGCAAAGCCGCGTTGCAATTTCTGCTCTTAGCTCGGAGACCGCGTCTGAAAGCTCGTCGGTACGCCCGGGTGCCTCACCAAACCAGAACGGGATTGTCGGGGGGAGACCGTGGGCGTCGGCCACGCGCACACGGCCACTCTCTACGCGCAAGATGCGCCACGAGTTGTTGCCGAGTTGGAAGATATCGCCCGCCGAGCTTTCGATAGCAAAGTCTTCGTTCAACGTGCCTACGAAGCTCCCCTCGGGCTCGAGAATGACATCGTAGTCTGCCGTGTCGGGAATTGCTCCACCGCAGGTGATCGCTGTTAGCCGGCTACCGCGCCGTGGCCGCAGCTCGCGGTTGACAACGTCACGGTGCACGTAGGCGCCGCGCCGTCCACGACGCGTGCTAAAGCCTCTAGCTAACATGTCCAGGACGGCCTCGAAGGTGGAACGGCTGAGGTCGCGGTAGGAATACGCCCGCGTGATGCATTCGTATAGCTCGTCTTCGCTCCACTCCCCGCAAGCCACCATCGCCACGACTTGCTGCGCCAGCACGTCTAGCGGACGCGGCGGGATGATCAAGGTATCGAGCAGGCCGCGCCGCGAAGCATCGAGCAGAGCAACGCATTCCACTAGGTCGTCTCGGCTGAGCGGGAACAAGCGTCCCTTTGGCAGTGCGTCGACGCCGTGACCCGAACGTCCCACACGTTGCAAGAATGTCGAGATGGAGCGCGTAGAGCCGAGCTGGCACACCAGGTCTACGTCGCCGATATCGATCCCCAGCTCCAGGGACGCCGTGGCAACGAGCACACGCAGTCCGCCCGACTTCAGCATTTGCTCTGCCCGATGACGCTGCCCGGCGGAGAGACTGCCGTGGTGCGAACAGACATGCTCTTCGCCAAGCCGCTCGCTCAAATGACGTGCCACCCGCTCGGCCAATCGGCGAGTATTAACGAAAACTAAGGTGGTGCGGTGCTGTTCGACCAAGGCGGCCAGCCGGTCGTAGATCTCCGCCCATACCTCGCCGGCCATCACGGCCTCCAGAGGTGCGTTGGGTAGCTCGAGCGCGAGGTCGCGGTCTCGTACATGGCCCATGTCGATAATCGTGCACCGCGCGACATCGTTGTGGCCGACCAGGAAGTGGGCCACGTCCTCGATTGGACGCTGGGTCGCGGAGAGACCGACGCGCACCAGTCTGCGCCCGGTCAAATGTTCGAGTCGCTCCAGGCTCAAGCCGAGATGGGCCCCGCGTTTGCTCCCCGCGGTCGCGTGTATCTCGTCGACGATCACGCTACGCACCTGACGCAACATGGCGCGCCCGCCCTCGCTGGTGAGCAGGATGTAGAGCGACTCTGGTGTGGTAACGAGTATATGTGGTGGATATTTGCGCATGGCCGCGCGCGCGGCCTTTGGCGTGTCACCGGTGCGCACCATGGTGCGTATAGCCGGCATGCTAGGGTGTACATCGGCCAGCTTTCTTGCGATCGCCTCCAGTGGTTGCTCGAGGTTGCGTTGAATATCGTTGCTCAGAGCCTTGAGCGGTGAGACGTAGACTACTTGAGTTTGATCGGGGAGGTCACCGTCGGTCGCTTGGCGCACAAGCGCGTCGAGTGCGGACAAGAACGCGGCAAGGGTTTTACCTGACCCGGTCGGCGCGGCGATAAGCGTGTGTGAGCCCGAGCCGATGGCAGGCCAGGCACGCTTCTGACATGCCGTGGGCGCGTCGAAACACTCCGTAAACCATTCGCGGACGGCAGGGTGAAAGCGGGACAGGGGCATGGGTGCATACCTTAACCCAGCTTAACCACGCGAGCTATCTTCGCAAAGTGAAAACGTCTTTGACGCCGCGCCTTTCGTCCGGCGGCGCCTTGCAACACCGCGTCTCAGCGCTGCATTACATAGGTTCCAGGCCCACTCGTGAGCGGTACATATTGCTCCTTTGGGGCGCCCATGGGCGGGGGGGCACACCGTGCGCTGGCCTTGGCGACAAGCCATTGATTCCACGCGGGCCACCACGAACCCTCTTGCTTTGGCGTTTCCTCGAAGAAGGTACTCGCGTCCATGTATCGCGAATCAAGACGCCTGTGCAATATTCGGTAATGACGCCGCGGATGACCCGGTTCGCTGACGATGCCCGCATTGTGTCCGCCGCTGGTGAGCAAGAAGGTGACATCGGTGTCCGACGGCATCAGTATCTTGTATACAGAACGCCATGGCGCGACGTGGTCGGTCTCCGTACCCACCACAAACATCGGTGAGCGAATGTCGGACAGCGCGATGAGACGGCCATCCACCTCATAGCGCCCTTCCGCCAGGTCGTTGTTCAGAAAGAGCTGGCGCAGATATTGGCTGTGCATCTTGTAAGGCATGCGCGTTGCGTCCGCGTTCCAAGCCATCAGGTCGGTCATCTTCTCGCGTTTGCCGACCAGATAGCTGTAGAGGATCCGCGACCAGATGAGATCGTTGGACCGAAGCATTTGAAACGCCCCGGCCATTTGCTTCGTGTCCAAGTAGCCTTGGTTCCACATGGTGTCCTCGAGGAAAGCCAGCTCGCTGTAATCGACAAATAAACCGAGCTCACCCGTCTCGCCAAAATCCGTCTGCGCGGCCAGCAAGGTGACGGAGTTCAACCACTCTTTCCCGTCGCCGGCAAGCGCCGCGGCCTCGATCGCCAGCAAGGTTCCGCCCAAACAGTAGCCGACCGCGTTGACCTTTTGGTCCGGGACGATGGCGCGCACGACTTTGAGGGCGCGTTCGACGCCGCCGCGGCGATAGTCCTCCATCGACACGTCACGATCCTCTATACCGGGGTTGCGCCAGGAGATGACGAAGACCGTATGGCCCTGCTCGACAAGATAGCGAACCAGCGAGTTTTGCGGTGAAAGGTCGAGGATGTAGTATTTCATTATCCATGCCGGCACGAGCAGTATGGGCTCTGCGTAGACCTCCTTTGTCGACGGCTCGTACTGAATTAGCTCTATGAGCCGGTTGCGAAAGACCACCTTGCCCGGTGTGACCGCAACGTTGCGACCGACCACGATGGATTCCGCGCCAACCGGGCGGCGTCCCGCGACGGCACGTTCCCAGTCCTCGATGAAGTTGACGGCGCCGCGCATGAGATTCTCACCGGCCTCTCGTGCGGTGATCTCGAGCAGCTCGGGGTTGGTCGCGAGAAAGTTTGATGGTGCACCCACGTCCAGTATCTGACGCGCGACAAAGCTGACGACGTTTTCGTGATGTGGGTATACGCCCCGCACACCGGTGGTCGCGTTGTGCCACCATTGCTGGGTGAGCAAGAAAGACTGGAACATCAGGTTGAAGGGCCACTGATCCCAACCCGGTGCGCGAAAACGCTTGTCTTGTGGTAGAGGCTCGATACACGCAGGCGTGCTCTGGTCCGCCGCCGAGCGCATTGCATAAGCATTGAAACGAACGGCCTTGCGCACGGCTTTTGTAAACAGCCGTTGCTGCTTGCCGGGGGACCACGCCAAGTGTGTCGCCCAATCGGCGAATGCTACGGTTAACGCGGCAGGCGAAAGACCGAGAGTGAACTGCGCGGTCGCCGCATGGAACATGCGGTCAATACTGGGTGGACCTTCGAGGTATTCCTCGTCCACTTCGCTCAGACCCGGTGCGGTCGAGGTCGTTTGCTCTTGTGGTCGGTACAGCTTTGACAGCCAGGGGTAGTACTTGTCCGGTTGAAACGAGTCGGCGAACTGCTCGAGCCCCTGTGAGAAAAGCCCGGCCCACGGAAATATAGTGGACGCCGCTTCGGCTTCACAGCTGTTCTCGTCTACGGACTCTCGGTCCTGAACCGGCTCCGCCATGCGCTGCGTTTGTGGCTCCTGCTCGGACGTGGGCGTCGACGCTGTAGAGTTCTCGCTCGTACGCGAAACTTTCCGTGTCTCTTTATCTACCGCATTCTCCCGCGTCTCTAGAGGGCGCGAGCCCACTCTTGCGTTTGGTTGCCTCTTCATTCCACCGAGCCCTTTGACCTGTTTACTGCGTTCACGCGTTGCCGCCCTGGAGTGGAGAATTGTGTCAGCTATCAAGGTAGGTAGGAACCCCTAGCCTCTCATTGATCTCAGTCATGCTTTGGCACTGCTCGATCGAGAGATGCGGGCCAAGCGCGGATGCCTCCGCGAGCTTATCGACGAGTTGTGGGAAATCCCACCGACCTCGCGTCCTCCAGCCCACTAAGGTTCTGCCAACGTCGATTCGGAGCAAGCACCATGACAGTTGCATCGAGTCTGTTGGAATCCGAAGAGCACACCCACCGAGTCCGTCGGCGCAATCTTCAGCGTACGGTGCTTGCATCTGTACTGGCCGATACCCAGTTTTGGATGATACAGCCTTTGGTGGCGTTGACGCTGGCGACCCAAGGGCACAGCCCCGCCAGGATCGGTTTGGTGGCGAGCGCTCCGTGGTTTGTCGTTGCCGTGACGGCCCCGGCGATACCTTGGTTAGTGTCACGCTTTGGGCTGGTGGGCATGCTGCGCTTATCGATTGTCTTATCGGCGCTTGCGGTGGGGAGCTTTGCTTGCTTTGACCAACTCCCTGTTTGGGTCGCGGCCAACGCGGCTCTGGGTTTGGGCTTTGGTTTGTGTTGGGTGGTTTCCGATAGCTGGGTCAGCGCCGCCGCGCTGGAGGGCGCGCGCGGGCGAGTGCTGGGTTTGTACGAGACCATCGCCAGCTCCACCGTCGGTTTTGGTGCCTTGCTTTTGACCTTTGTCGTGGCGTTCGATGCACCTCCCTTTGTTTTTGCCGGCGTGTTGTTGATTCTGAGCGCCGCCGCCACCCTGGGTCTCACCACCGACCAATGCCTGGTCGCGAGTCGACTGCGAATGCGCAGCCTCTTCAAAACCATCACTCGCAGTCCCGCGATAATACTGTTCGCGTTCTTGTGTGGTTTGCTCGAGGAGGGGGGCGTCGCTTTGCTACCTGTTTACGCGCTAGGTATCGGTTTCGACGCCAAATTGGCGGCCCTCTCGGTCACGGCGTTTGGTCTTGGCCATTTGTTCCTGCAATACCCGATTGGTGTGTGCTGCGACAAGCTGGGTCACAACGTCGTCCAGTCGGCAATCATGTGTCTGCTATTCCTTGGCTTCGTCGCTGCCCCGCTGTTCGGTATGAATGGGCCGGCGCTGTTGACCTTGTTGTTAGTGCTTGGTGGTCTGATCGGTGCGTTGTATACGACTTGCATGGTGGAGGCTGGTAATGTGCTGCGCGGCTCATCCTTGGTGGGTGCGGTCACCGCCATGATGGCGGTCAACACGCTCGGTTGCATGATGGGGCCAACGTTTGCCGGAATCGCTATGGGGGTAAGTCCTGAGTACGGCATGTTTGCGGTATTTGCGGTCGCCGTGGTGGGTACGGCTTTGTGTATCGTGCTACTGCGTCCGCGCGCATCCGACCTCGAGACGCAAGGCGACCTGGCGCTCCAAGCAGAGTAAGGCGAAAAGCGGCCCGACCGTCGCGACGCCTCGCGCACAGGGTAGGTCGAGATGACCTACGCGGCGCGCGCGTTTCTCGCGTCGCGCCAGGCGAGCCACTCCTTGACCGGGCCGAAATCGTAGTCTGGCCCACTGACCCCAAGCATGATCTCGTTCGCCCCGGCATCGGCAATCGCGTCCGCGAGGTCGTGGCGCGCGAGCTCGACCCCGATTGAGCGCTCGATCTCTTTGGGGTCACGGCCGATTTTCTCGCACCAGCCGTCGAGCACCGTGTTCTTGTGTCGTACGGTTTCAGCCTCGCTGCGTGCCTCGCTTGCGTTGGCGAAACCATGCCAGATGTCGGCATGCTCTGCGGTGATGCGCAAGGTGACTTTCTCACCCCCGCCGCCGATGAGCAGAGGGAGCGTGCCCTTGGGTCCCGGGTTGAGCTTGACCATGCGGTTCTTGATACGCGGTACCGCCGCTTTGAGCGCCGCGAGCCGGTCCTTTACGGTACCGAACTCATACCCGTACTCCAGGTAGTCCTTCTCGAACCAACCCGCGCCTATACCCAAAATAAAACGGCCGTTCGAGATGTGGTCAACGGTGCGCGCCATATCCGCTAGCAGCTCCGGGTTGCGGTATGAGTTGCAAGCAACCATCGGCCCTATACGCACCCGCTCGGTCGCTTCGGCCAGTGCCGAGAGCAGGGTCCAACATTCGAAGTGCTTCCCGTCAGGGTCGCCAAACAACGGGAAAAAATGGTCCCAGGTGTAGATGACATCCACGCCAAGCGCTTCGGCTTGCAACGCGGCGGCGCGAAGGTCGGTGTAGTCCACGTGCTGCGGGTAGAGCTGGAGAGAAATCCGAAACATGGTTGACACTGTCCTCGCGTGAAGAGAAAACCCGTACCCTAGCACGCCGTGTCTAGCGGCGGGATCTCACTCCTTGTCGGGGCTCGACCATCACGGCCCTACAAAGCGAGGCCATTGCCGCGCTTCTCCGGGGTCACGTGCCGCCGCAGGTGCCGGTCGTAGCGGCGGGCAGACGCTTTCAAACGCGCGGCTTGCGCGCAGCACCAAGGCATCCGCATAACGTGGGCCGACGACCTGCAATCCCACCGGTAATCCCCGTGTGGTCAAACCGCAGGGGACGGACGCAGCCGGTTGCTGGGTGAGGTTGAAAGGATATGAGAAGGGTGTCCAGTCCATCCAGCGGTGTTGTTCGTCGGGGGCGGCCAGCTCCACACCAGCGGGGAAGGCTGGTATGGGTAATGTCGGGGTAAGCAGCAGGTCGTAGCGCGTATGAAACTCGTTCATGGTTTGGCCAAGCGTCTCGCGTACGCGCACGGCCTCCAGGTAGTCGAGCGCAGAGCGGGTCGCGCCCTGCTCCGCAATCTCACGCAGACCCGGGTCTAGCAAGGCGCGTTGCTCCGCGCTGTAGTCGCGTAGAAGATTTGCGGCGCCCGTGAACCACAAGGTGGCAAAGCTGTCTCGAGGGTCGTCAAAGCCGGGGTCGCATGGTTCGACGCGGGCCCCAAGCCGCTCGAACAGCGCCACCGCCTCGGCGACCAGACGCGCCACCTCGGGGTCGACCCGTGCAAAGCCGAGCGTTGCGCTGTAGGCGATGCGCAAATCTTTGACGCCGTCGTCCAGACCATCGCGGTAATCGCCGGGTTGGGAGGGCAGCGCGTACCAGTCACGCCAGTCTGGGGCGGAGATCACCGTGAGCATCAAGGCCGCGTCGCCGACGCAGCGCGTCATGGGGCCAACATGTGAGACTGTGCCAAAAGGGCTCAACGGAGCCGCCGGTACTCGCCCGAATGACGGCTTTAGCCCAAACACACCGGTGAACCCACAGGGAATGCGGATGGAACCACCACCATCGGTACCGACGCTCAGAGCGCCCATCCCGGTGGCGAGCGCGGCGGAGGACCCGCCGCTGCTTCCACCGGGTGTTAGCGCCGGGTTCCAAGGGTTGCGAGTCACCCCCGTGAGTGGGCTGTCGGTAACACCCTTCCACCCGAACTCGGGCGTGGTGGTCTTGCCGAGCAGCACCGCACCGTGTTCGCGTAGCCGGGCCGTGCACGGTGCGTCTACGTCCCACGCCTGCTCCCGGCTAATCGTGCGTGAGCCGCGCAGGGTCGGCCAGCCGCGTGTGAGCAAGATGTCCTTGATCGAGGTCGGTACACCGTCGACCAGCCCAAGCGGCGTGCCGTCCATCCAGCGGCGTTCCGAGTCTCGTGCCTGCTCGAGGGCGTACTCCTCGTCGACCAGGCAAAAGGCGTTTAGCGCTGGGTTGTGCGCGGCGATCCTTTGCAATGCAGCTTGTGTTGCCTCGACCGGTGAGAGCTTATGGGAACGATAGTGCTCGAGTAGCTCGACAGCCGTGAGGTCTGCGGGGTGGCTCGCGGCGCTCATGATGGCTAGTCGTTTGCCGCCCGGGCAAGCGGTGTTGACGGTGAGTGGTCGTCAACACACGCTAGCGCGCGTTCGATGACTCGCACACCCGCGCCACGCTTGCAGGCATGCGTGCTCAGGTACCGTCGCCACGCTTTTGCGCCGGGACGTCCCTGGAAGAGACCCAGTATGTGCCGTGTCATATGGCTGAGATATACGCCTTGCTCGAGTTGACCATGAACGTAGGGTAAAAAGCGATGGACTAGCTCGTGGCGGGTCGGCGCGGTCGATTGCCCGTCAAAGAAGCGCTGGTCCACGGTCGCGAGCATGTACGGGTTGCGGTAGGCCTCCCGACCGAGCATGACACCATCGAAGGTGCGCAAATGCGCGCTCGCCTGGTTCAACGTTTCGATACCGCCGTTTAGCACGACCGTCAAACGGGGGAAATCCGTCTTTAGCGCGGCGACGACATCGTAACGCAGCGGCGGTAGCTCGCGATTCTCTCGCGGGCTCAAGCCTTTGAGCCAGGCCTTGCGGGCGTGGATGACGAAGGTCACGCACCCTGCGTCGGCGACGATCTCGATAAAGCGAGCCAGCTCGTCGTACGAGTCATGCTCGTCGACACCGATACGAGTCTTGACCGTCACTGGAATGTCGACCGCGCTGCACATGCCCTCGACGCAGGCGGCCACCAGCGCTGGTTCGGCCATGAGACACGCGCCGAAGCGACCGGCTTGTACCCTCGAGCTCGGACAGCCCACGTTTAGGTTGACCTCGTCATAACCGCGCTGCTCGGCCATGCGAGCGCAAGCTGCCAGCGCAGCCGGGTCGCTGCCACCGAGCTGGAGGCCGATTGGATGTTCGAGCGGATGGAAGGCGAGAAAGCGGTCACGGTCACCGTGCAGCAGCGCGCCGGTGGTGACCATCTCCGTGTAGAGCCGCAGACCTTTGGAGATCAAGCGCAGGAAATAGCGTTCATGACGGTCGGTGCAATCCATCATGGGTGCTACGCAAAACCGGTGCGATTGATGTAGCATGAGTCTCAACGGTTTTCGGTCTGTCTCAGCGGCCCTTCCACACCGGCTCGCGTTTTTCCGCAAAGGCCCGTGCACCTTCTTTGACGTCTTCGCTGTTGTACAAAGTTTCGACGGTCGGGATTTTGCCCGTGTTGCACATGTCCAAGGCCTCTTGGAAGGGGAGGTGCTCGGTCACGCGCATGACTTCCTTGATAGCGGCAAACACGAGCGGGGGCCCGTTCGCCAGGAGTTCGGCAATCTCGTGTGCGCGCTCGAGCAGCCGCCCGGTTGGCAACACCTCGTTGACGATACCCCAGTGCTTTGCCTCTTGCGCATCCATCCAGCGTCCGGTGAGCAGCAAGTCCATGGTGACATGGTAGGGCATGCGCCGGTGCAGCTTTATGGTGGCGGCATCCGCGAGCACGCCTGCCTTGATCTCGGGCAGCGCAAAGCTGGCGTTTTCGGTGGCGAGAATCAGATCGGCGGAGAGCGCAAGCTCGAAGCCGCCACCGCAGGCGATACCGTTGACCGCGGCGATGATGGGTTTGTTCAGATCGGGCATTTCCTGTATGCCGCCAAAACCGCCGACGCCATAGTCCGAGTGCAGCGGTTCGCCACCTGCCGCCGCCTTCAGGTCCCACCCCGCACAGAAGAACTTCTCGCCGCCGCCGGTGAGTATTGCAACACGAGACCCTGGGTCATCCCTGAATTTCAGGAAAACCTCGCCCAAGGCACGGCTGGTGCTCGCGTCGATCGCGTTGGCCTTCGGTCTGTCCAATGTGACTTCCAGTACGCGTCCGCGCTGCAGTACCCGAACGGGTTGCTCGTCGCTCATGCTTCTATCCCCTCAAACAGACTCGAACCGGATTATCGCCAGTCCTTGGTGTGGAGGACAAATGCGCGTTGCCGAGCACCGGGCCCCGGTCGGCGGGGGCGAGGCTGCGTACCCGGGGATCGGGTAGAGTGCCGATTGATTTGTTGTATCGCTTCGCGCATCGACACCACTCGGCTGTGTGGCTTAGCATCGCTACCGGCGGCTCGCGCTCGGCGCGTGGGTCTGGCCAGGACGCGTGCCGCCGGTTTGTGGGCGTGATTTGAGGAGAATCCAATGCCGTCTTTTGATGTGGTTTCAGAGCTTGACATGCACGAGGTGACGAACGCGATTGACCAGGCAAACAGAGAGGTCTCCAATCGCTTTGATTTCAAGGGGACGAACTCGCGCTTCGAACGCATCGAGCACACGGTCACCATGATTTCCCAATCGGATTTCCAGCTCAAGCAGATGCTGGAGATGCTGCAAATGCGGCTCGCCAAGCGTGGGATTGATATCGCATGCATGCAGATTGCAGAGCCGGTGGTATTAGGCCAGGAAGCGCGTCAGACGGTGACCTTGCGCGAAGGTATCGACTCAGACCTGGCGCGAAAGCTGGTCAAGCTCATCAAGGAGAAAAAGCTCAAGGTCCAGGCGGCGGTGCAGGGAGACAAGGTACGGGTGACCGGAAAAAAACGCGACGACCTGCAGACCGTAATCGGCGCCCTCAAAGAGGCCGATGTCGAGTTGCCGCTACAGTACGTCAACTTCCGTGACTGATAGATATCTCTTGACCGACGCCATGGCGCTTAGCGACTGAACGACGTGGCTTTACCCGTTGTGTACCACCCGGATTACGTTGCGCCTCTGCCTTCGGGGCACCGGTTTCCAATGCAAAAGTTCCGGCGGCTCGTCGAGCTTTCGTTGGCGGACGGTGTCATATCCAAAGAGGACATCGAGCGCCCGGAACCCGCTTCTGCGCAGGTCATCGAGCTCGCGCATGCGTCGGAGTACGTACGCGGCGTTTGTGAGCGCACGCTGAGCGCGCAGGCGATGCGCCGAATCGGTCTGCCCTTGACGGAAGCTCTGGTTAGACGCAGTCTGGCCGCGGTGGGTGGTACCGTCCACGCGGCGCGTCTTGCCTTGGAGCACGGCTTGGCGTTCAACGCAGCGGGTGGAAGCCACCACGCCTTTTTCGACCATGGCTCGGGCTACTGTGTATTCAATGATGTCGTCGTCGCTGGACGGTGGTTACTCGGTAGCGGTGCCGCGCAGCGAATCCTGGTGGTCGACCTAGATGTTCACCAAGGTGACGGCACCGCGCGGATGTGTAAAGACGAGCCGCGCCTACGTACCTTTTCCATGCATTGCGCCGAGAACTTCCCCGCGCGAAAAGAAGCGAGCGATGTGGACGTCGGGCTGCCGGAGGGTGTCGAGGACGACGAGTATATGACGCTGCTGGCGCGGCACCTCGAGCCGTTGCTCGCCCACCCTGGGCCCGACTTCGTGTTCTATAACGCCGGCGTTGACCCGCACCACGACGACCGGCTTGGCAAGCTCAAGCTCAGCGATGCCGGTCTGTACGACCGAGACCGCTATGTTATCGATAGCTGTCGCCGGCGCGGTATCGCGGTGGTCGGTGTGGTTGGCGGAGGATATGCGCCGAGCGTCGACACGGTGGCGTACCGCCACACGCTGCTGCATCGTGCCGCGCGCGACCTGGCTTCATGATTCTCACCAACGGTGCTTTCCCCATAGCTCCGGGTTGGCCCAGTTTTTCGCATTTAGCCAGTCCGGCGTGTCTTTGTAGCCGTTAATATCAAAACCGAAAATATGCGCGCCCTCGCTCTGGACTAGCGGCTGCAGCCCGAGCGCAACCAACTCCTCGCGCGACCACACCCCCCCGGCGGCGAGCCTGCCCAGGTATACGCAAAGCCGCTTCGCATGCACGTCTCTCAGGCGAGACACTAGCGTTGCGCCACAGCTCGAGTCCGCGTGTTCCAATCCCGCGACCAACGCGAAATCGAATCTACCTTCCGATGACAACGCCTCGAGTGCGCTTTCGATGGCGCCGTCGCAGGCCAGACGGGTGATGCTGACCGTGCGGTTGGCGAGCGTATAGGGCGTCAAGAGCTGTGCGGCTTTCGGGCCGACCGAGAGCACGGAGCTTGGCAACCAGTGCGATAGCAGCGCGTCGAGCATTGAGGGCTTGTCGTTGGCAGCGAGCGGTTTGGGCATTGCAATCTGATCTAATCTAATTTCTCTAAAATAAAGTTAACTACATGATAAATAATTGAAAACAGATCAAACTTCACTATACTGTTTAAGTGTGACCCGTCGCCCGCGAAGCCACAATAAACAATAAGACTTGAAAAACAACCAGTAGCGCGTGGCGTCACACGAATTGAGAACGTTGACCATTCGGGGGTAAGTGCGAGTGTGCAGTGGGAAGGATAGACGTGTCCCCACACTCGGTGACGACTGTAGGCGCTGTCTTGCGATTGGGCTCCTTATGTTCCTGTCATCGGGAGTGTCAGGCTGCGGCGCCATGCTGGTCGTCGCACAGAGTCAAGTCTTAACCGGTGCGGGCGCGGCCTCCTATGTCCTCACCGGTAGGAGCCTGCTGGACCACGCGGCAGGGGCAGTCACAAAGAAGGACTGCCACCTCATCGGTGGGGTTGTCAGCGACGAGCGCGAGATCTGTGAGCCCCGTGACTCGGTGCATGCGCACGCGGGGTTCAAGGGTCTGATCGGTATGCTCGACAAGAGCAGCGACGACGAGACGCCGATCGACGCACCGCTTGGTGTGCCGTCGTTGCGTCTCTCCAGCACCATGGATCGAGATGAGCACCAGGGGCAGACGGACGAGGATATGCGCATTGCAAGCTCCGCTTCTAACCTGACCTTCTCGGAGGGGTTGGCAAGTCCGGACGTTTTCGCAGGGGCCGGACACCGGGTCACCCCCGCCACCGTCTCTGTGGCTGGCACTTCGCTAAGTTCCTTGTAGAGTCCCAAGCGTCCAATCCAAGCCGCTGCAGTCTAGCAGGGCGGCGAGGGCGAAGAGGGTCGATGATGAACGAAGCTATCCGTAGCCTCATGGATACGCTGAACCATTGCTGCCATCTGCTTGGGCTGAGGGAGGCGGAGCGCCCGGTGGATGAACGCTACGCCTTTGGCCACGTGCAGAAGAAGTACTCGTGGAACTCGCGGGGCGCATTGGGTGTGTTCTCGTTGGGCGCTGGGCTGGGCCTGGCGCACGCCTGGCACAAGGTATCAAACAGAGCCGAGACCTTACCCGTAGCCATTGGCGGCGTCGCTGTAGACCCTGTGTGGTTCGTTCGTGTTCGAGCGCTACGCGCTACTTGCCCGAGCGGGGTTGAGGGGCGCCACGCACGGTGGCTGCAAGGCGCTCGCGCGGGTGCTGGATTCACATTCTTCCGGCGGCTGGATACACTGGCGGCTCAGCGGATACGAAGAGGAAGGACGATGGCAAAAGTCAGTATGTCCACTCAGCTTGCGGTCGCTCCGGAGACGCTTTGGAGTTTGATCGGCGGCTTTAACGCCCTGCCCGAGTGGCACCCGGCGGTCGAGAAAAGCGAGGTCGATGGGGAAGGCGTGGGCTCCACAAGGACACTAAGCCTGGTGGGCGGCGGCACTGTCGTCGAGCGTCTGGACCGCGTGGACGACGACGAGCGCGTATATACCTACAGCATTACCAACAGCCCGCTGCCGATTTCCAACTACACCGCCACCATCCGTGTGCGTGAGCAGGCTGACGGTTCGCAGTGTGTCGTGGAATGGAGCAGTGAGTTCGAGCCCTCGGGGGCGCCCGAGGGCGACGCCGTAAGCGCTATCCAGGGCATTTATCAGGCGGGCTTGGAAAATCTCAAAAAGATGTACGGTCTTTGAGCGACCGGCCTACGGGGATGCGGTGCCTTCCCGTGGGTCTAGCTCTATCTTTCGATGGTGCACGGCTGCCGATTGTGAACTAAAGTTGTAAGGAAGTGCGTGTTCACAAATTTCTGGAGCTGTGACGAACATCAACAATAATTACTTTGGTTCGTGTTGGAATACTATTGTGCCAAGATAGGAAGTGGCTTCCCCATCGTTACCGATGGGCGCGGCGAGTCAAAACGCTGTCCGAGTATGACTCGCCGTTTCAGAATCTCTTGAATGAGGAGGTCGCTAAGAGGGGATACACGAGGGGAAAACTGTGATCCCGCCACGCCGCTAGCTTGTAGCGGTGGTCGAGTTCAGGCACGCACATACGTCAAACCTGAAATCAAACAACGGTGGAACATCATCATGGCTTTGATAGACGTCACGCGTAAGAGCCTAGACACACTAGGCGAACGGTTGAGATTTCGGCGTAAAGAAATTGGTTGGACACAAGAATATCTCGCCGAACAGGTAGGCACGAGTCAGGCCGTCATACAGAAGATCGAAAACGGAAAGAGCCTGCGCCCGCGCAAGATTGACAGAATTGCGCAGGCACTAAACGTCAGCCCGGCGTGGCTGATGTTTGGAGAGCGCTCCATGGACCTTTCCGACGCTGAAGCGATGGAAGTTGCGCGGGCCTGGGCACGGTTGCAGGAACCGTATCGTACCCATTTCAAAAACGAGATCCTGCAAAGAGCGCAGACGCTCCCGCCGCGAGTCGTAAACGGATAGGAAGCCGCAACCGTCGCAGAGAAGCTTCCTGGTCCGCGGTTCGCCAACACGCCGAAACAGCTGATAGGAGCTAGTTCGGGCGGTCGCTTTCGAGCGGTCGCCCGAACTCTCTCTCGCCTTTGCACACCATCGACGCTCCAAGGTGCGAGGAGTCTCGACTCCTAGCTTGTCTTAGCTCTACCCCAACGTCTTGCTGGCAATCTCATACACGTCGCGGGATATCTTTGGGGTCGCCAAGATCCGCTCTAGCTCCATTTGCATCAGCTCCTGTCGAGTTTTGTCGAACTGTCTCCATCGACTCAACGCCCCTAGCAATCGGGCGGCGACCTGTGGGTTGAGGGGGTCTAGCTCCAGGACTCGGTCGGCTAGAAACTGATATCCCTCGCCACCTTGGTCGTGAAATCGCACTTGGTTCCCGTAGCAGAATGCCCCGATGAGTGCTCTTACCTTGTTGGGGTTCCTGAGATTAAAGGCCTCGTGGCCGAGTAGCTCTTTGACCTCCCCAAGCGTCCCGGGGAGCTGTGAAGTGGCTTGCGTCGTGAACCACTTATCGGTAACCAGACTGTCATCGGCCCAGCGCTCGATAAACTCGTCGATCACCGTTCGTCGCTGTGTACAGCGAGTATTCACCAGGATGCGGAAGGCGGCCAGCATATCGGTCATGTTGTCCGCGTTGTGGAACTGGGCCAAACAGCGCTCGAGGTACTCCTTGTCACGGAGTGCCATCAAGTACTCCAACGCTAGATTCTTCAGTCGGCGGCGTCCACCGGAAACGGGCTCGAAAGCATACCGCTCGTTGCTCAGATTCTCTTGGTATGTGGTTTCAAGCGCTTCGCGCAGGCGCTGCCCGAGCGTGGACTGAACGAAGTTGCGTGCCACGTGAATGGCGTCAACATCGACGACCTCCATCTGCTCGGCCAGATAGCCCTCGGTGGGCAGGGATATGGCTTCCGCGATGAGGGCTTTGTCGAGCTCCGGGTCGGTCAGTGTATGCGCCATCGCGGTTACGAATGACTCGTCCAGCTCGAGCCTGCGCTCATTGCGCTGGCTGTCGACAAGGCTGAGTATCAAGTCGGTTGCTAGGGTCTGGCCTGCATCCCAGCGGTTGAACGGGTCGGTGTCGCGAGCAAAGAGGAATGCAAGCTCCTCGGTCGAGCGCTGCATCGTTGTCTTGACGGGGGCGCTAAAGTTGCGCAGTACCGACGGCACCGGGTGCTCGTCAATGTCCTCGAAGCAAAACTGATCCCGTTTGCGTGTGCAGCTAAGCACGCGCGTCCCGGCTGCTGCCTCGGGCGGCTCGCCGCGTAGCCTGAGTGGCATTTGCGTACCATCGGCGTCCAACAAGGCCAGGGACAGCGGGATGTGAAACGGTTTCTTGCGTGGTTGCCCGGGTGTGGGCGGACACGATTGGTGTGTGGTCAGGGTGTACGTCCGAGCACGCTCGTCGTAGCTGCCTTCGAGTTCCAATCGTGGTGTGCCCGCCTGCTCGTACCACTGCTTGAACTGCGTCAGGTCCACAGTTGTAGCATCTTGCATGGCCTGCAAGAAGTGGTCGATGGTCACGGCGTCGCCGTCGTGACGTTCGAAGTAGAGGTCCATTCCGCGGCGAAATCCCTCGCCGCCAAGCAAGGTGTGCACCATCCTTATCAGCTCCGCACCCTTGTTGTAAACGGTGACCGTGTAGAAGTTGCTGATTTCAATGTATGACGAGGGTCGTACCGGATGCGCCATGGGGCCGGCATCTTCCGAAAACTGACTCGTGCGCAGCACGCGCACGTCGTTGATCCTAGTGACCGGGCGTGACGACACATCCGCAGAGAACTCTTGGTCGCGAAACACCGTCAAGCCTTCCTTCAGGCTGAGCTGAAACCAGTCCCGACAGGTCACGCGGTTGCCGGTCCAATTGTGGAAGTACTCGTGCGCGATGACACTTTCTATGGCGGCGTAGTCGGCGTCCGTCGCGGTTTCCGGCCTGGCCAGCACATACTTCGAATTGAAGATGTTGAGCCCCTTATTCTCCATGGCGCCCATGTTGAAATCGTCTACCGCCACGATCATGAAGTTATCGAGGTCGTACTCGAGACCGTACACCTCTTCGTCCCACTTCATGGCTTTTCGTAACGATTGCATCGCGTGTGCGCACTTGTCGATATTGTGAGGCTCTACAAAAATTCTAAGCGCTATCTCGCGCCCGGAACGTGTTACGAATACATCCTCGACACTGCGCAGGTCGCCGGCGACGAGCGCAAACAAGTAGCTGGGTTTGGGAAAGGGGTCCTCCCAGCGAACCCAGTGCTTCCCGTCATCGCCGACGCCGCTTTGGACCAAATTGCCGTTGGACAGAAGCACCGGATACCGGTCACGGTCCGCCTTGATGGTAGTGGAGAAACGTGCCATCACGTCCGGTCTGTCGATGTAAAAAGTTATTTTTCTGAAGCCTTCTGCCTCGCACTGTGTGCAGAAATTCCCTGATGATGTGTACAAGCCCTCGAGCGACGTGTTGGCTTGGGGATTGACCACGGTTTCTATTTCCAGGGAAAACCGCTCCGGCACCTCCGCCACGATGAGGTGCTCGTCATCGACCGAGTAACGGCCTTTCGCCAGTGGTTGACCGTCCAGCGAGATAGCGCGTAGCTCGAGCGAACGACCGTCCAGGATCAGTGGCCGTTCCGTGGCCTTCTCATCCGGGTTTCGTCTCAGATGCAGACGCGATCGGACGCTCGTGGCCGTCTCTTCCAGCTCAAAGCTCAGATCGATGCTGTCGATCAGATAGGGCGGCGCGGTGTAGTCCTTTAAATAGGTGGTTCTGGGTGATTGCTTTGCCATTGTGTAACTGTCTGTTCCTGCTCTATTGTTCGGGTATGCGTGGCGGCGTACAAGTTTAGCCTAACTCGACGAAAGACCGGCTGCCTGCGCGGCGCGCCGGACTGTTACTGATACACCTTTTTCATGACTAGAACTGTGTTTTTCGGCAGCGTGTTGGCGGCCGCTGTCGTGGTGACAGCGATTTTGTATGCGGCGAGTAGCCAACAGGGCACGCCCGACCCCGGCAGTGCCGTGCTCGGTTTGAGCGAAGTCTTGGGCTCGGACAGCCTTGGTGACTTTGCCCGGGTCACAAGCCCGCGCCTGTTCGAATTCCCGCGCGACCACGGAGCGCATCCTGAGTATCGCAGCGAGTGGTGGTATTTTACTGGGAACTTGAGCACCGATCTTGGCCAGCGCTTTGGGTTTCAGCTCACTTTCTTCCGCTTTGCGCTCGCCGGCAAATCCCCGCCCAGCGAGTCGTCTTGGGCGACGAATCAGGCCTGGATGGCCCATTTCGCAGTCACCGATGTGGCGGGCCAGCGATTTTATTCATTCGAACGTTTGAGCCGGGGTGTGCTCGAGATGTCGGGCGCGCGCGCGCAGCCCTTCCGCGTTTGGTTGGAGGATTGGGAAGCCCGCGGGCAAAGCGGCGCCACCTTTCCGATGCGGTTGACGGCGGCGCAAGACGGCGTGTCCGTAGCGCTGGACCTGGCGAGCGCCAAAGACCTGGTGTTGCAGGGTGTGGAAGGTCTCAGCCAGAAGGACGAGCAACCCGGGAATGCCTCCTATTACTACTCCAAAACACGCCTGTCCGTTTCCGGACAGGTCGAGACACCGCATTCGGGGCGACAACAGGTTCGCGGTTTTGCCTGGCTGGACCGGGAGTGGGGCACCAGCGCGCTCGGTTCCAACCAAGTGGGCTGGGACTGGTTTTCCCTACAGCTTGGCGACGGTCTTGAGCTCATGTTCTACAGTCTGCGCCAACGCGATGGCCAGGCCGACCCCTACAGTGGCGGCACGCTCGTGCACGCAAACGGTGAGGTCGTCAGGCTTGCGCGCGATGATGTGCGTGTCGAGGTTCTGGATAGCTGGCGTAGCGAGCGCACGGGCGCGGTTTACCCGTCGAGCTGGCGGCTTCTGGTGCCCTCGGCGGCGCTCGATTTGAGCATTGAGCCACTTCTGGCGGACCAGGAAATGGACCATTCGGTACGCTACTGGGAAGGGGCGGTGAGCGTCGAAGGCACCCGCGAGGGCAAGCCGGCCCAGGGTTATGGTTATGTAGAGCTCACGGGCTACGACGGCGCTCCGTAGATGGCGACGGCCGCAGCGCGGGGGTGTTTTCCACCGCCCTGTGCTGCCTGATGCGACGCGGGTCTGCGTCCAAGGCCGTTGAGATAATCCCGATTGTGAATGCGGGCAGTTTTTGTTAGCTTGATCTCCCGTCCGCTAACCCGCCGGGCGACTTGCCCGGGCAGCCCTAAGGAACTCATGACGCGTTTCATCTTCGTTACGGGCGGAGTTGTTTCCTCATTGGGGAAAGGCATCGCTTCGGCCTCGCTGGCGGCCATCCTCGAGGCGCGGGGTATCAAGGTAACCCTCATCAAGCTCGACCCGTACATCAACGTGGACCCGGGCACTATGAACCCATTCCAGCACGGCGAGGTCTTTGTGACCGACGACGGCGCGGAGACGGACCTAGACCTGGGTCACTATGAACGCTTCGTACGCACGACCATGGGTAAACGCAACAACTACACCACGGGTCAGATATACGAAAACGTGATACGCAAGGAACGCCGCGGAGAATACCTTGGCGGTACGGTGCAGGTCATTCCGCATATCACCGACGAGATAAAGGCGTGCATACAAAAAGCCGCGGCCACCGATGGCATCACGATGGTGGAGATCGGCGGCACGGTCGGTGACATCGAGTCCTTACCGTATCTGGAGACCATACGTCAGCTGCGAATCGAGCTTGGCGCGCCACGCTCCTTGTTCATCCACCTCACATTGGTGCCGTACATACCGTCGGCCGGTGAGATGAAGACCAAGCCCACCCAGCATTCGGTGAAAGAGCTGCGGTCGATCGGTATTCAGCCCGACATACTGCTGTGTCGCGCCGACCGTGCTTTGCCGGACACCGAACGGCGCAAGATCGCTCTGTTCACAAATGTGGAAGAGCGCGCCGTGATCTCGGCTATCGATGTCGACAGCATCTACAAAGTGCCGAGAATGTTCCACGAGCAGGGTCTGGATGACATCGTGGTCGAGCGCATGGGGCTCGACGCAAAGCCCATTGACTTGTCCGAGTGGGATGCGGTGGTCGAGGGGTTGGAGAACCCGGCCCGCGAGGTCAACATCGCGATGGTGGGTAAGTACGTGGACTTGACCGAGTCCTACAAGTCCTTGTCGGAGGCCCTGATCCACGCCGGTATTCGAACGCACACGGGGGTGCGTATAAGCTATGTCGATTCCGAGGCCCTGGAGACGGACGGTACCGATTCTCTAGAGGGCGTCGATGCGATTCTGGTCCCGGGCGGGTTTGGCAAACGCGGTATAAATGGAAAAATCGCGGCGGTTGCGTATGCGCGCGAGAACGGCGTGCCGTATCTGGGGATCTGTTTGGGCATGCAGGTCGCGGTGATCGAGTTTGCGCGCTCCAAGGCGGGTCTGGATGGAGCGGACAGCACCGAGTTCAATCAACAAACCCCATACCCGGTCATCGCCTTGATCAACGAATGGATCACACCCGAGGGTACTGTCGAGCACCGCGATGAGCAATCCGACCTCGGTGGCACCATGCGTCTCGGCGCACAGAAGTGCCGCTTGCGACGCGAGTCGCTGTCGCGTGCCCTATATGGGACAGACATCATCGAGGAGAGACATCGGCACCGCTACGAGTTCAACAATACATACATGGACGTATTGCAGGACGCCGGTTTACGTATTGCGGGCAAGACCATCGACGGGAGTCTGGTGGAGGTCATCGAATTGGCCGACCATCCATGGTTTATCGCATGTCAGTTCCATCCCGAGTTCAAGTCCACACCTCGCGACGGCCACCCGCTGTTTGAAGGTTTTGTAAAGGCCGCCTGCGCGCACCAGGACACGTTGCACGCGCGCAAGGCGGGGTGATGCAGCTTTGCGGGTTCGAGGTCGGTATCGACCGACCACTTTTCTTGATCGCCGGTCCGTGTGCCATCGAATCCGAGGCGCTGGCCTTGGACACCGCGGCCAAGCTCAAGACCATAACCGACAGTCTCGGCATCTCCTTTATCTACAAATCGTCTTTTGACAAAGCCAACCGCTCGTCACACGAGAGCTTTCGCGGGGTTGGTTTGGCTGCCGGCTTGGAGATCCTGGCTCGTGTCAGACGGGAGGTCGGCGTGCCTGTGCTCACCGATGTGCACGAGGATACGCCGCTCGATGAGGTAGGCGAAGTGGTGGATGTGCTGCAAACCCCCGCATTCTTGTGTCGACAAACAAACTTCATCCAAAACGTGGCTGCGTGTGGAAGACCCGTAAACATAAAGAAGGGGCAGTTTCTCGCGCCTTGGGAGATGAACAACGTTGTCGAGAAGGCGAAGGCGGTTGGCAACGAACATATTATGGTCTGCGAGCGTGGGGCGTGTTTTGGGTACAACTACTTGGTCTCGGACATGCGCAGCCTTATGGTGATGCGTGAGACCGGTTGCCCCGTGGTGTTCGATGCCACGCACTCCGTCCAGCTTCCCGGCGGTCAAGCTAAGGTGTCGGGCGGGCAGCGCGAGTTTGTGCCCGTGCTCGCGCGGGCGGCGGTGGCAAGCGGTATCGCGGGGCTGTTTATGGAAACCCATCCGCGGCCAGAGCAGGCGTTGAGTGACGGACCGAACGCGTGGCCGCTCGACAGGCTGCACGCGTTGCTCGATTCGCTAAAGGCAATCGACTCGGTTGTAAAGTCGCGCCCCTTGGCGGAGCAGGACGGATAAACGATTTGGCGAAAGTCTTTTTTGATTGAGTGAGAGGCAAAGGTGGCAAAGATTGCTGAGATAAAAGCGCGGGAGATAATCGACTCGCGCGGAAACCCGACCGTAGAGGCCGATGTCATCTCGAGCTCGGGCAGCATGGGGCGCGCAGCGGTGCCATCGGGCGCCTCTACCGGCACCCGCGAGGCGGTGGAGCTGCGCGACGGTGACAAGAAGCGTTTCTTGGGGAAGGGCGTCAGCAAGGCGGTCGCGAACATCGTTGAGGTCATTGCCCCGGCCCTGACCGGCGTGGACGTCATGGACCAACGGGCGCTCGACACCGCGTTGATCGAGCTTGACGGTTCTGAAAATAAGAACCGACTCGGCGCAAATGCACTGCTCGCGGTGTCTCTGGCGGCGGCCAAGGCGGCGGCACGCGACAGCGGCGTTGCCCTGTACGAACACATCGCGGGGGCGAGCGATACCTACACCTTGCCCGTGCCCATGATGAACATCCTCAACGGCGGCGCGCACGCGGACAACAGCGTCGACTTGCAGGAGTTTATGGTCATGCCCACCGGCGCCGATAACCTGCGCGAGGCGGTGCGTTGGGGCGCAGAGATCTTTCATGCGCTAAAGGCGGTGTTGCTCGAACGTGGCATGAGCACGGCGGTTGGGGATGAGGGCGGGTTCGCTCCCGACCTCGGGTCGAACGAGGAGGCGTTGGAAGTCATCTTGTCCGCGGTCGACAGAGCCGGCTATCGGGTTGGTGAGAACGTGCACATCGCCATCGATGCCGCGAGCTCGGAATTCTACGTTGACGGACAGTACCGTCTGGACTCGGAGGACCGTTCGCTGAGCGCGAGCGAGTTCGTGGCCTATTTGAGCGATTGGGTACAGCGTTACCCGATTATCTCCATCGAGGATGGAATGGCAGAGGATGATTGGAGCGCGTGGGCGGAGCTGACCGCCGGACTCGGTGAGCGCGTACAGCTCGTCGGTGACGATTTGTTTGTCACCAACGCCGCGCTCATAGAGCGTGGAATCAAGGAGAGGGTCGCCAACAGCGTGCTCATCAAGCTCAACCAGATAGGCACGTTAAGCGAGACGCTCGATGCGATAAATACTGCAAAGAAAGCGGGCTATACAACGGTTATCTCGCATCGCTCGGGTGAGACCGAGGACACGACTATTGCCGACCTCGCCGTGGCGACTGAGGCCGGGCAGATCAAAACGGGCTCCTTGTCTCGCTCCGACCGGGTCGCAAAATACAATCGTCTCATACGCATAGAGGAGGAGCTCGAGCCCCGCGGGGCCGCGTTTTATCCAGGGCTCAAAGCGTTCTACAATCTCAAAAGGTGATTGTAGATCTCCGTGGTCGCTCGATATGCGCCCGATAAACGTCGTTTTGCTGGTCTTGCTGGTGCTGCTTCAGTACCGTGTGTGGATTGGTGAGGGCAGCTTTACGGCGGTGTCGCGGCTTGGCGAGCTGGTCGAGGACCAACGGATCATCAACGAGCAGCTCCAACGTAGAAACGCGCAGCTCGAAGCGGAAGTGCGGGATCTGAAGGAGGGCGGTGAGGCCGTTGAGGAGCGCGCACGGAGCGAGCTCGGCATGATTGCGAAAGACGAGACCTTTTTCCATGTGGTCGATGAATAGGCGCTCCCCACCCCCGCATGGTCGGCGGGTGAGCGGCGAACGCAGCCAGAACCAAGGCCGGTAGAGCCGAATGGGTTTCCCTTTTTTGAGAGCCAGCGAGTACAGGCACACCATCCCCATCAGGTGCAGTTGGCTTTTGTCGATATGCTAGCCCAACCCTGGCTCCTCCATGCGCGTGGGCGCTTACTCTTGGCGACAACCCATATCCACCTCTATGGCGTGCGCGCCAAACCGGCGACCAGATGCGCCGACCCGTCGCCATCTTGCGCTTGATGCAAGTGTCGTGCGTCGATGGCTGACGTGCGCTTTTGGGCGGTGGTGCCGGCGGCGGGTGTGGGCAAGCGTATGGCGGCGACGTTGCCAAAGCAGTATTTGACCCTGCGCGGGCGGCCGATTATTCAGCAAACCATCGAGCGCTTGATCGCGCACCCCAGAATCGCCGGTGTGGTCGTGGCCTTGTCGGCCGATGATAATTACTGGCCGAGTGTTCGCGGCGAGCTGCCGTCAACCGTGTATGAGGTGCCGGGCGGCGCCGAGCGCTGCCACTCGGTCATGTGCGGTCTGGAGCGATTGGAGGAGATGGCGGCGCCGGAGGACTTTGTGCTGGTACACGACGCGGTTCGCCCTTGTCTACGTCTCGCCGACATCGACAAGCTGGTGGCCGCGCTGGCGACCGCTCGTGACGGCGCGCTTCTCGGATATCGCGTTCGAGATACCATCAAGCGCACCGACGACAGCGCGCTCGTTCTAGAGACCGTGCCGCGCGAGCACCTATGGCATGCACTAACGCCACAAGCATTCCGCATCGGCGTGCTAAAGCAAGCCCTGGCGAGGTGTATTCGCGCTGGTCGCACCGTCACCGACGAAGCGCAGGCGGTCGAGCAAAGCGGTCTGTCGCCGACCATGGTAGAAGGCTGCCCGGATAACATAAAGGTCACGCGGCCAGACGATTTGGGACTCGCGGAGTTGTATCTGCGTCACCAAGAGGACCTTCAATGAGAATTGGACAAGGATTTGATGCGCATCGTTTCGCTCCCGGCTCGCCGCTGGTGCTCGGCGGTGTGCGCATACCCCACGACCAGGGTCTGGCGGCACATTCCGACGGCGATGTGGTGTTGCATGCGCTTTGCGATGCGCTGCTGGGTGCGGCCGCGCTCGGTGATATCGGTCAACACTTTCCGGACACTAGCGAAGCGTGGCGCGGCGCCGACAGCCGGGTGTTGTTGCGGCAAGTCGTGGAGCGCGTGCGCGAGCAAGGTCTGAGCATAAGCAATGTCGACGTTACGGTGATTGCAGAGAAGCCAAAGCTGAGCGCCCACATGCCGGCCATGTGCGAGTGCATCGCAGCGGACCTGCAAATCGAATTGGGCCGGGTAAGCCTCAAGGCGACGACAACCGAGAAGATGGGGTTTACGGGACGCGGTGAAGGTATCGCCGCGACCGCGGTCGCCCTGTTGGAAGAATGAGTCCGCGCCGACTCTAGCCCGCTCTTAGACCGCGACGCACATCGTGTCCGCACGCGCCGAGCCTGTTCTTGCTTGCGCCTTGGGAGGCCCGCTGGCGCCGGGTCGCATCCGTAGGCGCCCTGAAGACTTCGAAGTTTGCGAAGAGCTTGGCTACGTACCCGAAGGCACCGGCCAGCATGTGTGGCTAAGGCTAAGAAAACACTTGCTCAACACCGAGCAGGTTGCCCGCGAGCTTGCACGCTACGCACGGCGCCCCCGCACGGCGGTCGGCTATGCCGGGTTGAAGGACCGGCACGCGGTTGCCGAGCAGTGGTTTAGCGTGGACCTCGCCGGTGCCGCGGAGCCGGACTGGGGCCGGCTCGATGTCGCGAACATAGAGGTGCTAGAGGCTACCCGACATCCCAAGAAGCTACGCCGTGGCGGGCTTGCTGCCAACCGTTTCTGCGTTCGGGTACGCGACATCGACATCGACCATCAAAGCCTCGAGCACCGGCTCATGCGGATGCGCGATACCGGCGTGCCCAACTATTTCGGGGCGCAGCGCTTTGGCCGGGACGGCAACAATATCGATGCCGCCTATCGCATGCTCGCGGGCGGCGTAGTGGTTCGAGACCGTCACCTCCGGGGGATGTATCTTTCAGCGGCGCGTGCCTTGCTGTTCAACACGGTGTTGTCGGTGCGCGTGAGCGACGGTAGCTGGAACCAGGTGCTTGCTGGCGATGTGATGATGCTGGAAGGCACACACAGCATTTTCCCCGCGCAGACGGGCGACACCGCGCTGATACCACGTCTGCAGCGTTTCGATATCCATCCAACCGGACCGTTGTGGGGCCGTGGTCCGCCGCCGACCCGCGATGAGGCGCTTGCCGTCGAGCGGCGTGCGTTGCGCGAGTACGCTGACCTGCAGCGGGGCCTCGAGAGCTTTGGTCTCAAGCATGAGCGCCGGGCGTTGCGTCTAAAGATGGATGCGCTTGGGTGGGCCTTCGAAGAACCTGGTCGGCTGCGACTAAACTTCGCGCTGCCGCGGGGCGCGTATGCCACGGCGGTGCTCCGCGAGCTGGTCGACGTGGCCGGACGCTAGCGCTTTAGGAGCACATACACGGCGCCGGTTCCGCCGTCGACGGGTCGCGCCGAGCTAAACGCGACGACGTCGTTGCGCAAACGAAGCCAGCGGTCCAGCTTGCCCTTGAGAATGGGTTTGCCGTTCTTCGACCCCAAGCCCTTGCCGTGGATGATGCGTACACAGCGCTTGTGCTCCGAACGGCACTCGCGCAAGAACTCCGTCAGGGCCGCGTGCGCCTGTGATACGGTCAGCCCATGCAGGTCCAGCTCCGCCCCCACGCTAAACTGACCGCGCCGCAGCTTGCGCAGCAACCGCGCTTGCAGACCCGAGCGCACAAAGACCAGCTCGTCCCCCGTTTCCAGGTCGATGTCGTCGGGGTGCTCGCTCATCAGGTCACGCAGCACCTGACGCTGGTCATCGAGCGTTTGCCGCGGCACCGGGCGTGGGCGCCGTCGTGCCGGCGGGACCCGGTCGTCGTCCAGACGCCTGACGTCACCGACCTCGCGGCGAAACAAATCCATGTCGCTGTCGTCGAAGGTGTTAAGTGTTTTTTTTCCTCTCATCGCAGCCTCCCCGACGTGCCCTCTTCGCCTGCGTCTAGGGTTGCCAAACGGCGACCGGACGCTCAAAACCTAGGTCGAGGTCTGCACCGGGCTGGCACCGCCAACGCTCGAACCCGCGCGCCACCCCGAGAGTCGTTCGGCGACAAAAGGGATACGCAGGAACAACAATAAACCTAGGACCGCCATGTAGACCAGTGGTGCGCGCATGTCCGCCTTGACCAGCCACAGATAGTGCAACACAGTCGCGCAGGCAGCGACGTAGACCAGACGATGTAGCTGTCGCCAACGTTTGCCACCGAGACGGCGGATCATCGCGTTGGTCGATGTGAGTGCGAGTGGCAACAGCAGCAAAAAACCCGTAAACCCCAGCGTGATGTAGGGGCGCTCGACGATGTCGTCGATGATCGCGGCTACATTGAAGTACTGGTCCAGCCAGAGATAGGTGCTGAAGTGCAAGCACGCGTAGAAGAACGCAAACAAACCGAGCATACGGCGGTAGCGTACCAACAGGTTCCAGCCGGTGAGACGCCGCAGCGGCGTAACCGCAAGCGTCAGCAGCAGCAAGCGCAGCGCCCACGTGCCGGTCTCGTGGGTGATGGTCTCGACTGGATTCGCGCCAAGCCCGCCGCTAAAAAGCCCGTGGACCAGCAAGGCCAAGGGTACCAGTGCCGCCACAAACAGCACCGGTTTTACGACTCGAATCGCGCCAGGAGTGGTCAGCATACGTACACGGCCCCATCAGTAATTCTTACGCAGGTCCATACCAGTATAGAGCGATGCTACCTCATCGGCGTACCCGTTGAACGGCTCGGTTTGGCGTTTGAAGAAGTCACCGATACGCCGCTCCATGGCTTGGCTCCAGCGAGGGTGGTCGACCAAGGGGTTAACGTTCGAGTAGAAGCCGTACTCGCGCGGCGCGGACTTATTCCACGTCGTCGGGGGCTCCTTTTCAGTGAACTCGACCGAGACGATGGACTTGATGCTCTTGAACCCATATTTCCACGGCACCACCAGGCGAATGGGCGCACCGTTCTGGTTCGGGATGACCTTGCCATACAAACCCACCGCAAGAATGGTCAGCGGATGCATGGCTTCGTCTATACGTAGGCCCTCCTCGTAAGGCCAGTCGAGAAAGCCGCGTTTCTGACCCGGCATCTGGTCGGGGTCGTAGAGGGTTTTGAAGGCGACATATTTCGCCTGCGAGGTGGGCTCGAACTGCTTGAGTATGGGCGCGAGTGGTACCCCCACCCAAGGAATGACCATGGACCACGCCTCGACGCAGCGCAGTCTATAAACCCGGTCCTCCAGCGCATGTGGCTTGATAAACTCCTCAAGCCCGATCTTGCCCGGCTTTTCGCACGCCCCCGTCACGTCGATGGACCAGGGGTCGGTCTTGAAATCGCCGGCATACTTCGCCGGGTCCCGTTTGCCCGTGCCGAACTCGTAGAAATTGTTATAGCCGGTAACGTCCTCGAGAGGGGTCAGCGCTTCCTCGGTGCCGTAGGGCCCTGCTTGTACATTCTCGAGGCTGATGGCGGCTGCGGCGTTGCGTACCCCGAGCCACAGGGGCGCGGACAGGGCGACCGTGCCAGCCGCTGCGTCGCGCAAGAATTCGCGCCGTCTCAGGTAGAGTCTTTCATCCGTGATCTCGGATGGCTTGATGCGGTCGGTCCGTTTTATAAGCATCCTTATAAAGTTCCCCAGAGCCAAACTGTTAGGCTATCGACCGCGGCCCACGGCGCGAGTTCCCTTTGGTTTTTGCCCTCGAGCACAGTCTTATCGCGAAAATCAGCCTTAAAACAGAGCATTAGTTACATTCTCTGAATAGGATTCGAGTTCATGCCGGTGCACGGCTCATAGCGCGCTACCAGCGCCTGCATCCTTTTCGGCTTAGCTCACCCAGAGACGGGCGTTGCGGAACATTCGCAACCAAGGTGCATCTTCGTTCCATTCGGCAGGATGCCACGAGTGTTGAACCGTGCGGAACACCCGCTCCGGGTGCGGCATCATGATGGTCACGCGGCCATCCTGGTTGGTCAAGCCGGTGATGCCGCCGGGTGAGCCGTTTGGGTTTGCCGGGTAAACGCTCGCCGGTCGGCCATGGTTGTCGATGTAGCGCAGACACACGAGGCCTCGTGTGAGTGCGGCTTCATCGGCGCCCTCGTGCTCGAACACGGCGCGGCCTTCGCCGTGCGCCACCACCGTCGGCAACCGCGTACCCGCCATGCCAGCAGTCAGGATCGAGGCGGACGGCATCACTTCGCACATCACCAGACGTGCTTCGAATTGCTCAGAACGGTTGCGGTGGAATGTTGGCCAGTGCCCGGCACCGGGGATAATGGATTTTAGCAGCGACATCATCTGGCAGCCGTTGCAAACGCCCAGCGCAAAACGGTCTTCGCGGTCGAAGAAGGCGCTGAACTGGTCACGGGCGCGCGAGTTGTACAACACGGAGCTCGCCCAACCACCGCCCGCACCCAAGACATCGCCATAGGAGAATCCGCCGCAGGCGACGAGGCCGCGAAACTCATCGAGGGCTACCGCTCCGGATAGGATGTCGCTCATGTGAACATCCACGCTCTCAAAACAAGCGCGGTCAAATGCGGCGGCCATCTCGACGTGACCGTTGACGCCTTGCTCGCGGAGCACGGCGACCCGTGGTCGTGCGAGATTGACATAGGGGGCGCAAGTGTCGACTCCAGGGTCGAAGGTGAGACTGGGCGACAGCCCCGGGTCATCGGTCTCGAGTAGTTGGTCGTATTGCTCGTCGGCGCACTCCGCGTTGTCGCGTAGTCTTTGCATCCGCCACGTTGTCTGCGACCACAGCCGGTGAAGCGGGCCCCGCCGCTCGTCGAGAACCACACGCGAGTGATGGCGAACCAGCAGCTGGTCACCGGTGCATGCTTCACCGATCACGTGCACATGCTTGGCGAGCTCGTCGGTCCGCCCGAAAGCGTCCAACACCGTCTCGCGGTCGATGCGTGCAATCTGCAAAACGACGCCAAGCTCTTCGCTATACAGCGCATCGAGGGCATCGGCGCCAAGCGGGTCCAGGGTGACGCTAAAACCGCAGTGTCCTGCAAAGGCCATCTCACACAGGGTGACAATAAGACCACCATCCGAACGGTCGTGATACGCGAGCAGCTTCCCGGCTGCGTTTAGCTCGTGCACGAGCGCGAAGAGCTCGCGCAGATCTTCAGGGTGGTCCAGGTCGGGTGCCTCGTTGCCAAGCTGGGCGTGGACTTGCGCGAGCGCCGAGCCACCGAGCCTGTTCTTGCCGCGGCCAAGGTCAACGAGAAGCAGGTCGGTGGGCGCAGCGACTTGCAAACCCGGCGTGAGCGTAGCTCTGATGTCGCCGACCGGCGCAAAGGCGGAAACGATCAAGGACGTGGGCGCGGTCACCGAATGCCTCGTGCCGTCTTGCTCCCAAACGGTCTTCATTGAAAGAGAATCCTTCCCCACCGGGACGGAGATTCCGAGCGCCGGGCAAAGCTCCATCCCCACGGCGTGCACCGTGTCGTAGAGCCGTGTGTCCTCGTCCGCATGACTCGCGGCCGCCATCCAGTTGGCGGACAGTACGACTTCGCTCAAGTCTTCTATCTGCGCGGCCGCAAGGTTGGTCAGCGCCTCGCCGACCGCTAAACGTCCGGACGCCGGCGCATCGATGAGCGCGACGGGTGTCCGCTCCCCCACGGCCATCGCTTCGCCGCAAAAACCGCGGTAGTCGCTCGCGGTCACGGCGCAATCCGCCACCGGCACCTGCCAGGGTCCAACGAGCTGGTCGCGTGCAACCAGCCCCGACACGCTGCGGTCCGCAATGGTGATGAGGAAGCTCTTGTCGGCAACCGTTGGTAAACACAAGACACGCCGCAATGCGTCGGTAACGGTGAGGTCCCCGAGCTCGAGCTCGGCGCAGGTCGGCACGGGTTGCCCGAGCGTGCGGTGCATGGCGGGCGGTTTACCAAGAATCAGCTCGAGCGGGAGCTCGATCGGCGAGTTGTCGAACAGGCTGTCGTGCATGTGCAGCCGGCGCGCGGTCGTCGTCTCCCCAACCACCGCGAATGGACAGCGCTCGCGCTCGCAGATGGACTGGAAGCGTTGTACCGACGCCTTGTCCACCGCGAGCACGAACCGCTCCTGCGCCTCATTGCACCAGATCTCCAGCGGCGACATACCCGGGTCCGCGTTGGGTATGGCGCGAAGCTCGAGCTCGCAGCCACGCTCGGATGCATCGACCAGCTCCGGGATCGCATTTGACACACCGCCGGCCCCGACGTCGTGAACAGACAAAATGGGGTTTTGCCCGCCAAGCTGCCAGCACTGGTTGATCACCTCCTGACAGCGACGCTGCATCTCCGGGTTATCGCGCTGCACCGAGGCAAAGTCCAAGTCCTCGTCGCCGTGACCGCTTGCTACGGAGGAGGCTGCGCCACCACCCAAGCCGATCAACATCGCGGGCCCACCCAGTACCACAATGCTTGCGCCCGCCGGGATTTCGCATTTGTGAACGTGCTCGCGGCGAATGTTACCTACACCGCCTGCAATCATTATGGGTTTGTGGTAACCGCGCACCTCGCCGTGCGTTGCGTCTCCCACTCTCAGCTCGAAGCTGCGGAAGTAACCGCACAGGGCGGGGCGCCCGAACTCGTTGTTAAAGGCCGCGGCGCCAATCGGCCCCTCGAGCATGATCTGTAGCGGCGTGGCGATGCGCGCGGGGCTGCCGTAGTCGAGCTCCCAGGGTTGTAGCCATCCGGGTACGCGCAGGTTAGAGACGCTAAAGCCTGTGATGCCTGCTTTGCTACGCGCTCCACGGCCGGTGGCCGCTTCGTCGCGTATCTCCCCACCCGCGCCCGTTGCCGCGCCGGGGTAGGGGGCGATCGCCGTGGGGTGGTTGTGCGTCTCCACCTTCATCAAGATGTCCACGGGCGCGTCGGTGAACCGGTACACGCGGGACGCGGGGTCGGGCGCAAACCATTGACCGTCGCGCCCTTCGATGACCGCCGAGTTGTCGCTGTAGGCGGATAGCACGGCACCCGGGTTGCGCTCATGCGTGTGGCGGATCATTTGGAACATCGTGAGCGGTTTGCGCGTGTCGGCCGTCGACCACGTGGCGTTGAAGATTTTGTGTCTGCAGTGCTCCGAGTTCGCCTGTGCGAACATCATTAGCTCGATATCGTTTGGATCCCTTCCCAAGGCGCTGAAGCTTTTTAGTAGATAAGCAATCTCCTCGTCGCTCAGTGCCAAGCCCATGTCCCGGTTGGCCTCTTCTAGCGCGGCCCTGCCACGGGCGAGCACAGGCACGCGCATGAGCGGAGCCGGCCGCGAATGCTGGAATAGCGACTCGCCCGCCACGTCGAGCTCGAAACCGACCTGCTCGGTCATGCGGTCGTGCAGGAGGTCGCCGATACGCGCGATGGACGATGCGTCGAGCGTGTCGGGCATGTCCAGCCACCAAGCGGTGGTACGCTCGATACGCTGTACCGCCGTCAACCCACAGTTTCTTGCGATGTCCGTCGCCTTGCTAGACCACGGTGAGATGGTGCCGACACGTGGTGTGACGAGCGCAAGCTGTCCGACAGGCGCCGCGAGGGCGCCAGTGCCGTAGTCCAGCAACGCCTTTAGGCGGTCGAGCTCGATGGCGCTCAACTCGGCCGAGGTGGCGATGAAGTGAACGTAGCGCGCGCTGGCGTCGGCAATCGCCGGTAGGCGTTCTCGGAGTTTGGCGAGGATTCGCTCGCGTCTGAACGCCGGCAGCGCTTCCCGGCGGCTTTCTAAACGGATGATCGCTGGAGCTGGGCGCGAATGGCTTGTCATGAGAGCGCATTATGATACTGCATGATGCGCTGGAGTCGTTAGTTCGGGTACGAGTGTTGCACCTTCGTGATAACATACGCCGCTCTGCACTAGTGCATAAACGACGAGGTGATTGCGGACATGGCCGACGAGGATGCGAAGGATACGGCAGCGGACGAACCCAAAACGGAACCGGCATCCGCCCCGCCAAGCACGGATGAAGCTACACCGCCGGCACCGTCGGTAAAGCCGGCAAAGAAGACTGCGAAGAAGAAGACGGCCAGCAAGAAGGTTGTCGCAAAAAAGGCGGCCTCGAAAAAGAAAACGCCCGTACGGGAGGCCCCGGTCACCGCACCCGCGGCCGTTGCCCCGCCCGCGGCCGTTGCCGCGGCCGATGTGGGGCACAACCCAACGCCAGCCACCCCGAGCGCCCCGGTTGAGCCTGTTTGGGACGATAACGACGTGGGCGGCTTTAGCACATACCTCGCGGAGTGGGGCCCCATCATTCTGCTGGTCTTCCTGGTGTTGGTGCTTGATTCTCCCGGCGGCGACAAGGCGCCGGCCGGCGCCACGGGTATGCAGGAGACGGCACCTGCCCCCGGCGAATCCTCACCCCGGGTGGTTGACCTAGAACCGGCACGTGCGCCCGCATTCCAAGCACCAGCGCCCGACCCGGCCGGTGGTCTTGGCGAGATGCCCCCTTTGCGCGGCTCGTCCCAGCTTACGCGGTCGTTGAATCCCATTGACCAAGAGCCCGGTGCGTATTATTGGGGGCCAGCATCGCAAACCACCGAAACCGACAAGCAGGCCGACGACGGATGGCCGGCCGGCCTACCCGGTGTGGACTACTGGGGTCCCGTGAGCGATAGCGTGGAGGGCACGTCGACCAGCGGGCAGTGAACTCGAAGCCCAGACGGCTTGACGGGTGAGTTGAATTGGTACGCCGCGCGCCCGCTCGCTAGTGTTGCAAAACGTCCACCTTTAGAAAAACCGTGCTCGAGCTTATGGCGTCGGTGGTGGAACCCGCGCTGAGCTCGTTGCTGCTCCGGCGCGTGGTTGCGTCGACCCCGGCGATAGGGATCCACTCACCCCTTCGTCCCGACACCGTCGTCGATACATCCTGGAACGCGATAGTGCCGTCGTCTTCGAACGCGGAACGCCGTGGCGAGATGTCTATGCGAACCGAGTCGCCCGTGACCCGCGCGCGAACGTAAAAGCCCGCGCTGGCATCCACGTAGACCGTGCCCAGGTCATCCGAGAGCGGCACCGAACGCCCCGTACCGATAAAGGCCTCGCGTCCTTCCAAGACCCGCACCCGTTTCTCGCCTTCCAGGCGGTCTTGCGATATTTGCTGCGACAGCTGAACGCCTCCTTGGTCGCCGCTGATAATGACACCGCCGGTCGCCGGGTCGGGCTTGCGCCCGCTCGAGACCACCACATCCCCAGTGCGCGCCGACCCGAAGAGCCGCGCATCGCGCTGGCGCAAGTACCCTTGGATATCGTCGCTGACCGTGATCAACAAGTTGCGTGGCGGGCCGGCAAGTTGGGCCAGCACGGCTTTGACCTCGGCGATGTTGTCGGGTGTGCTCTTGATGACGATCTTGTCGTAGATCCCCGACACGCCGCCGGGCGGCGGCACGAGCTGTCGGATGATCGGAAGGAGCTCCTCCACGGGTCTGTAGCCGATGGGGATCACCTCCGTCACCAGGGTCTGCGCGCCGCTTGCCTGGCTGAGCATCAACATGAGCAGCGCGAGCGGAAGAAGTCTTGCTCGCATCGACTTAGAGTTTGAGACGCCGCAGCTCGGCGTGCTCGTGGGCATGGTCCCACATCTCGTCGAACAAGTGCACGTAGTCTTCCGCGTTGCGCATGTCGTTGAAGTTTACGCTACCTTCGTAACGGCCGGCGTGGGCGCGAAAAATCGTACCGATATCGTCCGCGACCAGCACCGCGTTGTTATAGCTGGCGTGCTCCTTTGCCGGCACCCGCAGCTTCATAAAGCTGCTCAAGCGTCTCGAGAGGTCGACCAAACGATGGCCCTCTTTGACCACCGGCGCGATGTCTTGGACGAGTATGCGTATTTGAGCCCGGCGGTTGGCCAAGGCAATGCCCTTGAATGCGTTGACCACCGCTTCGTTGTCATAGATCGCGGCATCCAGATGCCGGCTGATGATTCGCACGCTGCGGCGCGTTTGTCCCAGCATGGCGAGCACCGCATCGCGCTGCTCCGCGCTGCTGCCGATCTCGAGCGTCTGCGTGTCCTGGCCAAGCACGAGTGATTCCAACGCTGGTTTGATTTGTTGCTTCATGGTGGTGCGCTTGTGGGGTCGTCTGTTAAAGATATAGCGTAGCGCGGCGCGGATGGTAGGCCACGGGTGCGAGGCCGTTCCCAATGCGGGGCATTGGTCATGCCGGGCACGCTTCGGGTACCCTCAGCCAAGGTGGCGTTCCGGTCGGCTCCGGGATGCTTGGCTCATAGAGGAGCATGCCGATGGACAAGGACTTGCGGTGCTTAGCTGCTACGGCTCAGGGTCGCGGCTTTGCCGGTATAGTTGTGTGGCGTGAGCGCCAGCAAACGCTGCTTGGCTTCCTCGGGGACCGCGAGCCCACGGATGAATTCGGTGATTGCGTCGCGGTCTACGCGTTGTCCTCGAGTCAGCTCTTTCAGCACCTCGTAAGCATCCTCCACACCGTAGCGTCTGAGCACGGTTTGGATGGGCTCGGCCAGCACTTCCCAGGCCGCGTCCAGGTCTTCGGCAATGCGCTCGGCATCGACCTCGAGCTTTCCCAGTCCTTTTGCACAAGAGGCGTAGCCAATGAGCGAGTGCGCCATGCCCACACCCAGCGTCCGCAACACGGTCGAGTCGGACAAGTCGCGCTGCCAGCGTGATACCGGCAGCTTGGCACCGAGATGGTTGAACAGCGCGTTTGCTACACCGAGGTTTCCTTCCGCGTTCTCGAAGTCGATAGGGTTGACCTTATGTGGCATGGTCGATGAACCGACCTCGCCCGCGACCACGCGCTGTTTAAAATAGCCGAGCGAGACATAGCTCCAGATATCCCGGCTCAGGTCGATGAGCACCGTGTTAAAGCGCGCCGCCGCATCCAGCAGCTCGGCGATGAAGTCGTGTGGCTCGATCTGGGTGGTGAGCGGGTTCCAGTCCAGACCGAGGCTGCGAACAAACTGCTCGCACAGCGTCTCCCAATCCACCTCCGGGTACGCGGCCAGGTGCGCATTGTAATTCCCCACAGCCCCATTCATCTTCCCGAGCAACGCGACGCCGGCCACGTGCGCACGCTGTCGCTGAAGCCGCTGGGCGACGTTTGCAAGCTCCTTGCCAAGCGTCGTTGGCGTTGCGGTCTGTCCGTGCGTACGCGATACCATCGCCAGCTCGGCGTTGCTCTCGGCAAGCTCGCCCAAGGCGCGCACGAGCCGGTCCATCCATGGCAACAGGGTTTGCGACCGTGCCTCGGCAAGCATCAACGCGTAGGCGAGGTTATTGATGTCCTCGGAGGTGCAGGCAAAGTGGATAAATGCGCTTGCCGATGCGAGTTCGTTCTTTGCCTGCACGTGCTCGCGGATGAAATACTCAACGGCTTTGACGTCGTGATTGGTGCGAGCCTCGATCTCCTTGACGCGTCTGGCCTGTGCTTCGTCAAACCCCTGCACCAGCGTGTCGAGCGTCTGGTTCGTGGTGTCGTCAAAGGGCCCAAGCTCCGCGATCTCGGGGTGCGCGGCCAGCCACTGTAACCAGCGCACCTCGACGAGCACGCGGTTCTTGATCAAACCATATTCGCTAAAGACAGCGCGCAGCTCTTCGGTCTTGCCCGCATAACGACCGTCGATGGGCGAGATGGCGGTGAGCGGTGTGAGTTCCATAAGCGCGTCTTACAGCTTTAGTCGTCGCCGTGCCTGGTGCGCTCTTCCGCATAGGCGGCCTGCTGCTGCGGTGTGGACTCCTTTTGGTACTTGGACTTCCATTCGCTGTAGGGCATGCCGTAGACGATCTCCCGGGCGTCCTGGTCCGACAGCTCTATACCTCTCTCCTCGGCGGCGGCGCGGTACCATTTGGATAAGCAGTTGCGGCAAAAGCTAGCCAGAATCATCAGCTCGATGTTCTGAACGTCAGTACGTTTTCTGAGATGGTCACGCAAGCGACGGAAAGTCGCTGCTTCCAGCTCGGTGCGCGTGGTGTCGTCCATCGCGGTCTCCGGTAACGATTTCCATCGACTGTACCATGCGCGGGCGGGTAGGAGTATCCGCGGCGGTGGCTGACAGCGCCGTTGGTCGCGTGCGTCTTGAGCACCAGGTAAGATCAAGCGGGCACATGGAGGAACGCACGTGGGCGAGCAGAAGCAGCGTATCGAAAAGGACAGCATGGGCGAGGTGAGCGTGCCCGCTGCCGCGCTTTATGGCGCGCAAACACAGCGTGCCGTGGACAACTTTCCGATCAGCGGTTTGCGCATGCCGCGCACCTTTTTGCGCGCCCTGGGTTTGATCAAGGCCGCTGCCGCGACGGTGAACAAAGACCTCGGGCTGCTCGACCCCGACATGGCGGCCGCGATCGAGACCGCGGCCAATGAGGTGGCTGCCGGCAGACACGACGCGCACTTTCCCATCGACGTGTTCCAGACCGGCTCGGGCACCAGCACCAACATGAATGCCAACGAGGTGGTTGCAAGCTTAGCGGGCGCGCTACTCGGGGCACCGGTGCACCCGAATGACCACGTCAACATGGGCCAGAGCAGCAATGATGTGATCCCGACGGCCATCCATGTCAGTGCCTGCATCGCGCTCGAGGAGGACGTACTCCCGGCGCTGGAGCACCTGACGCGCGTGACCGAGAAACGCGCAACCGAGTTGGACGGTCTGGTAAAGACCGGGCGTACGCATCTCATGGATGCTATGCCGGTGCGTATGGGGCAAGAGCTTGGCGGCTGGGCGAGCCAGCTTCGGCAAGCGCATCAAGCTATCGCCGGCAGCATGCCCCGTCTGCAAGAGCTCGCGTTGGGTGGCTCGGCGGTCGGTACAGGTATCAACACCCACCCCGAATTTGGTGCGCGTGTTGCAGCTACCTTGGCGGGCACCACGGGTGTGGAGTTTGTGAGCGGCGGCAATTACTTTGCCAAGATGAGCAGCCAAGATGCGGCGGTCGAAATGAGCGGCCAGCTCCGCCTGCTTGCCGTTTGCTTGATGAAAATCGCAAACGATTTGCGCTGGATGAACAGTGGACCGCAGGCGGGAATTGCCGAGATAAGCCTCCCGGCGGTGCAGCCCGGCAGCAGTATCATGCCTGCTAAGGTCAACCCGGTTATCCCCGAGGCCGTCACCATGGTGTGCGCGCAAACAATGGGTAACGACGCGACGATTGCCCTGGCAGGACAGTCCGGCAATTTCCAGCTCAACGTGATGCTACCGGTCATAGCGTACAACCTGTTGCAGAGTATCGAGACGCTGGCGCGTGCCTCGCGCGTGCTGGCCGACAAGGCCATTGCCGGATTCACGGTAAACGAAGAACAACTGGCGCGGGTGTTGAGCCGCAACCCAATACTGGTGACGGCGCTCAACCCGGTGATCGGTTACGAGCGCGGCGCCGCTATTGCCAAACGCGCCTATGCCGAAGGACGAACTGTTATCGATGTGGCCGTGGAGATGACCGATTTGAGCGAGGAGGAGTTACGTCGCCTGCTCGACCCGGCCGACCTGACAAAAGGTGGGATTCGCGGCTAACGCAGCACACAGCTTACTTTTTCCAACTCGGCTCCGGCGGGACGCGGTCGGGAGCGAAGCGCCTTAAGCCGCCACGGTCCTGTCTCGCGCCCAGTCGCGCAACGCGCTGATGCGCTCGGCCATCACCACCGAGAGCGGTCGTGTGCGCCGCACCTCCTGGAGCACGTGCGCCGAGCCCGGCTGGCTTCCATGGGCGACGGCTGCGTACAAGGCCGAGACGACCACCTGCTCGATCTCGGCACCGGAGAAGCCCTCGGTGGCCTCCGCCAGTGCCTTCAAGTCAAAGAGCTTCGAGTCCAGCTCGCGGCGTTTGAGGTGGATGCGAAAGACCTCCGCCCGTGTCTCGGTGTCGGGCAGGTCGACAAAGAAGATTTCATCCAATCGCCCCTTGCGCAGCAGCTCCGGGGGCAGGCTCTCGATATTGTTGGCGGTCGCAACGATAAAGACCGGTTTGTCGTTCTCCGCCATCCAGGTTAGAAGCGTTCCCAGCACACGTTGCGACGTCCCGCCGTCGTTGCTGCCGGTGCTGACCCCCTTCTCGATCTCGTCGACCCACAAGACGCAGGGCGCCATCGTTTGCGCGGTCTTGAGCGACTCACGGAGGTTGCGTTCGGTCTCGCCATGAAACTTGTTGTAGACCGAGCCGAAGTCGAGCTGTAGAAGCGGAACACCCCAGGAGCCGGCAACCGTTTTGGCGGCGAGGCTTTTGCCACAGCCTTGTACTCCGAGCAGCATGATGCCCTTTGGGCGGTCCAACCCCGGGTGTAGGTGTTTGCCCGCGAAGGTGGTTTCGCGCAGCTCCAGCCACCGCTTTAGCGCCGAGAGCCCCGCGATATCGGCAAAGCGTGCCGTGTCGTAGGTAAAGTGAAGCACGCCATCCTGGGCCAACAGCTCGAACTTGGCCTTCATGACTTCGGGCAAGTCGGATTCATCCAGCACGCCGTCGTCTTGGATCGCGCGCCGCGCTAAACGCCGCGCATCGTTCAAGGGGAGCCCTTTCAGGCTGTTTATAAAGCGGTCGAAAAGCTGCCGGTTTACCCGCATGCGTTCGCCGCCCCGCGGCTGGGCCCAGATCTTGGCTTCTCGCTGCACCATCTGCTCGAGCGCCTGGGTGTCGGGGAGCTCGAGGTCGAAACGCGCGTGGAAGCGCTCCAGCTCCTCCGGCAGGTCTATGCTATGCGAGACGAGCACCAAGGTGTGGTCCACGCGCGCGTAATTCAGCGCAAGGTCCTTTAGCAGCCGTACATGGACAGGGTCATCGAGGAAAGGATGAAAGTCCATGAGCACATAGATACCGCCCAAGGTGGTGGTCTTGATCTCCGCGAGCAACTCCACCGGTTTGCTGTTTTGGATCTGCGGCTCCAGCTCGATGTCCATGCGATGTAGACCCAGCGTGACGGTCCACTTGAACAAGGGCTTCGGGAGGCGCAGAGAGAGCCGTGTCAGAAGCTCTAGAATGCGCTCTTCCTCGTGTGTTTCGATGATGATGAGTGGCGTGGAGGAGCGAACCAGTAGCTCGAGGTCGTGCAACTCCTGCACGTACTGGCCGTCCTGATGTGCTTTGGCGGCGTCCATCTGCGGTGCTCGATTGGGTTTTGCCAGCCCGATGTACCGGTTACTTACAAAATAGCAGGAGGAAACGCCGTTTTCCGGCCAAGCCCGGCCCCTACCGTGGAGCAGCCCATGAGCGGTCGCTTCGACGCGACGGGCCGAATCCCATTTCGCCGCGCTTCGTAGGTCGGCGCACGCACAGGCGCGCGGTCGACTCGACGCCGTAGCTTGGGTAGCCCTGCCCGCGCGTAGGACGTTCCATTGCTTGATCTGGGGCTGTGGAGAGCCCTCCCGGTCGCAGCAGCGGTGCATTCTTGCACCGCGATACAACAATCAGTCCGGCGGTGCTGGCTGTCCCGGGGTGGGCCAGGGCGCGAACGGGAAAGGCTTGTCGTCGCTCGTGAAGGTGAAGAACCGCAAGACGTCGTAAATGAAGCGGCTCAACGTGTCCCCGAAGCGAAGTAGGTTTTCGCTCGGTCTTGCCGTCACCAGCACGAACCCGAATTGCACCACAACGACAGCGGCGAGGACGGCTTCGGCAACGCTATAGATGAACACAAACAAAATGACATATAGCAGCCGTTCCCAGCTGCTGACACGGCGAAGGTTTTGCTTTAGCCCATCGCTATCGCTCATTGGAGAACCCTCCACGTCACCGTTGAGCGCGCTCATGCAGCAAGCTGGCGCAAGACATAATGCAAGATGCCGCCGTTTTGGAAGTACTCCCACTCCTTTGGCGTATCTATGCGGACCTTAGCGTCAAAGCGCTTGGTCTCCCCAGTATCGGACCTGCAAACAACGGTGATTGTTTTGGCACCCGCGCTCAAGCCTTCGATGTCGTAGACCTCGGTGCCTTTGAGTCCAAGACTCGTCGCATCGTCTCCATCGTTGAACTGCAGCGGCAGCACACCCATCCCGACCAGGTTAGAACGATGAATTCGCTCGAAGCTCCTTGTCAAAACGGCCTTGACGCCCAGTAGCAAGGTGCCTTTGGCCGCCCAGTCGCGCGATGAGCCGCTCCCGTACTCGGTCCCGGCGATGACTATCAGCGGCACCTGTTCCCCCTTGTAGCGCTGGGCCGCGTCATAGATGGTCATTTGCTCACCGGATGGCTGATGCACCGTCCAGCCGCCCTCGGTCCCGGGCGCAAGCTGGTTGCGCAGACGGATGTTGCCAAAGGTGCCGCGCATCATGACCTCGTGGTTGCCGCGTCGCGAGCCAAAGGAGTTGAAGTCGCCCGGCTGCACACCGTGCTCGATGAGGTATTTCCCGGCCGGGCTGTCGGGTTTGATGGCGCCCGCCGGGGATATGTGGTCGGTGGTGATGCTGTCGCCAAGCAGCGCGAGCACGCGCGCGCCTTGGATGGGCGCGATGTCGCCAGCGTCTTTGCTCATGCCCACGAAGTACGGTGGGTGTTTGATGTAGGTCGAGTCGCCCGCCCACGCGTATTGCTCGCCCTCGGGCACCTCGATGGCATTCCAGCGCTCGTCGCCCGCAAAGACGTTGGCATAGCTGGCGCGGAACATGTCCGACGTGATCGTCGAGCCGATGGCGTCGTGCACGGCGTGCGCGCTCGGCCAGATGTCTTTCAAGAACACGGGCTCACCGGAGGCGTCCGTATCCAGCGGCTCCTCGTACAGGTCGATGTCCATGCGCCCCGCGATGGCATAGGCGACCACCAACGGCGGCGAGGCAAGGAAGTTCATCTTCACCTCCGCGTGGATGCGTCCTTCGAAGTTCCTGTTGCCGGAGAGCACCGAGCACACCACCAGCTCACCCTCGCGGATACCGTCTCTAATGTGGTCGGGTAGGGGACCGGAGTTGCCGATACAGGTCGTGCAGCCATAGCCCACGGTATGAAAGCCAAGCGCTTCGAGCTCTTTCATGACCCCGGCCTTGTTCAAGTAATCGGTCACGACTTTCGACCCGGGGGCCAGGCTGGTCTTGACCCAGGGTTTGACGTTCAAGCCACGGGCGCGTGCGTTTTTTGCGAGCAAGCCCGCGCCGAGCATCACGGCCGGGTTTGAGGTGTTGGTGCACGAGGTGATGGCGGCGATGACGACAGCGCCATCGCGAAATTGAAAGCTTTCCCCGTCCTGATGGACCTCGACTACGCCACCGTGGTGCGCTTCTTCCCCGTTGACCGCGGTACCGCCGCCTTCGTTTGCAAAGCGTGCTTGCTCCGCATCACGGGTGGTGTTGCCCGAACGCTCCGCCTGCATTGTGGTCAGGGATTTGCCAATAGTGGCCTTTGCTTGGCGCAGGCTGATGCGGTCTTGCGGACGTTTTGGCCCCGCGATGCTTGGCTCGACATCGCCGAGGTCGAGCCTCAGGTGGTCGCTATAGTCCGCCTCGGGTCCCCCCGTTTCTCTGAACATGCCTTGGGCGCGGGCGTAAGCTTCCACCAGGGCGATCTGCGCCGGGGCGCGGCCGCTGAGCTCCAGATAGCGCATGGTCTCCGCATCGATAGGGAAAATCCCACAGGTGGCCCCGTACTCGGGCGCCATATTGGCGAGTGTGGCGCGGTCGGCGAGGGGAAGCTGGTCCAGCCCGTCGCCGAAGAACTCGACGAACTTGCCCACCACGCCACGCTTACGGAGCATCTGCACCACCGTGAGCACGAGGTCCGTGGCGGTGGCGCCTTCGGGGAGCTTGCCGCTCAGCTTGAAGCCAACGACCTCCGGGATCAGCATCGTGATCGGTTGGCCGAGCATGGCGGCCTCGGCCTCGATGCCGCCCACACCCCAGCCGAGGACGCCCAAGCCGTTGATCATGGTGGTGTGTGAATCGGTGCCGACCAGCGTGTCTGGGAAAGCACGCGTTACGCCGTTGTGCTCTCTTGCAAAGACGACACGCGCCAAGTATTCGAGATTGACCTGATGAACGATCCCGGTGTTCGGCGGCACCACCTTGAAGTCGCGGAACGCCGTTTGTCCCCAGCGCAAGAATTCGTAGCGCTCCTTGTTTCGGCTGAATTCGATTTGGGTGTTGATGTCGAGTGCGTTTGGCTTGCCAAAGGCATCAACCTGGACCGAGTGGTCGATCACCAGCTCGGCAGGGGAGAGCGGGTTGATCTTGTCCGGGCTACCGCCCAACGTCCTCATGGCATCACGCATTGCCGCCAGGTCGACGACCGCCGGTACGCCGGTAAAATCCTGGAGGATGACCCGCGCCGGCGTAAATGCGATTTCCGTGTCTGACGTCCCCGTCGGCTGCCACGAGGCGAGCGCTTCGATGTCGCCCTTTGTCACGTTGAGTCCATCTTCGTAACGCAGCAAGTTCTCAAGCAAGATCTTCAGGGAGAACGGCAAACGCTCGAGCTCCTGTTTTTCGGCCAAGCGTGGCAAACGGAAAATCTCGTAGTTGTCCGAATTGACTTTCAACGTGTCGCGGGTTTTGAATGAATCGGTCATCTCTAATGGCTCCAGGCCTCTTCTCGGTCGAGGGGGATTATCTCCGATCTCAGAAACGCCGTGTAGCGGCGCGTATACCTGGCGTCAGTCGACGACATTGAAGACGGTCTCGCGCCCGTACGCCGGCCCCTATCGTTGTCAGTGTCGACTGGAGGTATCCGCGGTTGGCCCGGATACCTCACCGGGGGTCAAATATGTATGGCGCGTTTATCCACCGCCAGCGCGGCCTCGTGCATTGCCTCAGATAAGGTGGGGTGCGCGTGTACGGTGCGTGCCAGGTCTTCGCTGCTGGCGCGGTACGCCATTGCCAAGACGGCCTCGGCGATGATCTCCGACGCATTGGCGCCAAAGATGTGCACACCGAGGATCTCGTCGCTGTGCGCATCGGCGACGATCTTGACCACACCTTCGGTTTCCGCCGCGCCTTGTGCGCGTCCAAGCGCAAGGTAGGGGAAGCTTCCAGACCGATAGTCCACGCCATCTGCCTCTAGCTCCTGCTCGTTGCGACCGACCCATGCGATCTCCGGATGGGTGTAGATCACCCACGGCACGGTGCCGTGGTCGATATGGGGCTTTTGACCCGCAATGGTCTCCGCGACGGCGATACCCTCCTCGGAAGCCTTGTGCGCGAGCATCGGTCCGGCGACCACGTCGCCGACGGCGTAAATACCGTCTACGCCGGTCCGGCAATGCGCGTCGACCTCGATTCGCCCCGCCTGGTCCAGCTTTATGCCCACCTCGGCCGCGCCCAAACCATCGGTATTCGCCCGCCGCCCGACGGCCACAACCAGCTTGTCCACGACCAGCTCCTGGGCGCCCTTGGCGTCCTCGTACTGTACCGCAACGCCCTTCTTACTCACCTTGGTGCCGGTGACTCGCGACCCAAGGCGTATATCCAGACCTTGTTTCTTGAGGGATTTCTGCGCCTCCTTGGCGATCTGACGGTCGACCGCCGCGAGAAAGTCGGGCAATGCTTCGAGGATCACGACCTCGGCGCCGAGCCGGTTCCACACGCTGCCGAGCTCGAGCCCGATCACGCCAGCGCCGATGACCCCAAGCCGGGGCGGCACGGCGTCGAAGGCGAGTGCGCCCTCGGAGTCGACGATCGCGTCGCCGTCCGGTGGCGCGGGCGGTATGGTGACGGGTGTGGAACCCGTCGCAATGATGACATTGCGCGCTTGGACCGTTTCCGCCTGACCTAAGCCCCCGTGTTCGCTGACTTCCACCTGTAGCTTTGGCAGCAGCTTCCCATGACCCTTTAGCCAATCCACTTTGTTCTTTCTAAACAAGCCCGCGATACCACGGGTCAAGTTCCCAACGACCTTCTGCTTGCGCGCCTGCATGGCGCTGATGTCAACGGTCGCGTCCTTGACAGCGATCCCGTGTTGCGGGAACAGGTGGGTCAGGTTGTGGTAATGATGCGAGCTGTCCAGAAGTGCCTTCGACGGGATGCAACCGACGTTCAAGCAGGTACCCCCCAGCGACGGTTTGCCCGCGGGGTCGCGCCATTGCTCGACACACGCGGTCTTTAGACCGAGCTGAGCGCAACGGATCGCGGCAACATAACCGCCGGGGCCGGAGCCGACTACTACGACATCGTATTCTTTCATCTCGGGTTTCCTTGTCTACGGCGTGCCGCGGGGGCCGCTGTCATGTCATAGCGGGGAAGACGGCGCCCGACTCCGTTGGCAGTGCTCGCGCAGGTCTGGATCGCACACATGACCGGTGTGTCGTGCTCGGGTACGCCTTTGAACTATGCGGGCACCGCTCAGACGTCCAACAGCAGACGCGCCGGGTCCTCAATGGCTTCTTTGACCGTTACCAGGAACTGCACCGACTCGCGTCCGTCCACTATACGGTGGTCGTATGACAGCGCTAAATACATCATCGGGCGCACGACGACCTGACCGTTCTCGACCATCGGCCGCTCTTGTATCTTGTGCATGCCGAGGATCCCGCTTTGCGGCGGGTTGAGTATGGGGGTGGACAACAGCGAGCCAAACACCCCCCCGTTCGAGATGGTGAAGTTACCACCGGTTAGCTCTTCGATCGTGAGACTCGCATCCTTGGCACGTTGGCCAAAGCCCCCGATTTGGCCCTCGATCTCTGCAAAGCCCATGGCGTCCACGTCGCGCAGGATCGGAACCACCAGTCCTCGTGGCGAACCGACGGCGATCCCGATGTCGTAATAGTCGTGGTAAACGATGTCACTACCTTCTATGTACGCGTTCACGAGCGGGAACCGCTTTAGCGCCTGCACCGCCGCTTTCACAAAAAAGGACATAAAGCCGAGGCGTACCCCGTGCGTCTTCTCGAAGGTGTCTTTGTATTGCTTGCGCAGCTCCATCACGGGCTGCATGTTGACCTCGTTGAAGGTCGTGAGGATGGCCGCGTTGCGCTGCGCTTCAACGAGACGCTCGGCGATCCGTGCTCGAAGCCGTGTCATCGGCTCCCTGCGCTCGGTGCGCTCTCCCGTTCGGGTCGCAACCGCCGCCGGTGCGCTCGCCGGTGGTGCGGGTGGAGGCGGGGCGGTTGCAGGAGCGGGGGCGCTTGGCGCGGGTTCGGCTTTCGCGCTTTCCAAATAGGCGAGCACATCGCCCTTGGTCAAACGACCGTTCTTCCCCGTGCCGCTAATTCTGCTTGGGTCCAAGGCGTGCTCGTCGACCAGCTTTCGCACGGCCGGGCTCAGCGCCGCCACAGCTGTGTCTTGCACGGGCTCGGCCACGGGGGTGGCGGTCTCCGGTGCCGGGGCTGGCGCGCCAGCCGCCGCGCCGTCGGTATCGATGCGCGCGATCAGCTCGGAGGCGACGACGGTCTCGCCATCACCCCGGATAATCTCCTTGATGACACCCGCCTCGGGTGCGAGGACCTCCAGCACCACCTTGTCGGTCTCCACCTCGATCAACAGCTCGTCTTTTTGCACCGACTCGCCCGGTTGCTTTTTCCACTCCAGCAACGTGGCATCGGGGATAGATTCTGCCAGCACAGGCACATTTACATCAGTGATCACGTGTCATCACCTCGAGGCATACACAGGGTCTTGTTGAACTCTTTGGTCTGCTCGTGCCCGGGCGGCAGGTCAAGCCGACCGCTTCTGCGCCAGCTCGACATCGAGCCCAAGCGCCGTGTCCACCAACGCCTTTTGCTGTTGCAAATGGACGTTGAGATACCCGACCGCCGGTGAGGCCGAGTACGTGCGCCCAGCGTAGCTGAGCGTGTGCCTCGCGTCGATGCACCCGGCAAGGTGCCGTCTGGATAGCATGTGGAACCAGCTACCCTGATTGCGCGGCTCCTCCTGGGCCCAGTAGATCTCGTTGGCTTTTGGATAGCGCGCCAGCAACGCGACGATCTCTTCTTGTGGAAAGGGATAGAGCTGCTCTACACGCGCAATGGCAACATGCTCGAGCTGGTGCTCGCGCCGTTTTTCGAGCAGGTCGTAGTACACCTTGCCCGAGCACAGCACGAGGCGTGTGGCCTTTTTCGGGTCCACTGGGTCAACGTCGTCGATGAGCGTCTGGAACCCCCCGGTGGCAAGCTCTTCACGGGTGGACGTCGCCAAGCGGTGTCTCAGCAAACTCTTCGGGCTCATGATGATCAGCGGCTTTCGGTACGGGCGTATCATTTGGCGACGGAGCAGATGAAAGATCTGCGCCGGCGAGCTTGGCACGCACACCTGCATGTTATCTTCCGCGCAGAGCTGCAGATACCGCTCGAGACGCGCGGAGGAGTGCTCGGGTCCTTGGCCGTCGTACCCGTGCGGCAACAACAGCGTGAGACCGCAAAACCGCCCCCACTTCGCCTCGGACGAGCTCAGAAACTGGTCGATCACGACCTGAGCGCCGTTGGCGAAGTCGCCGAACTGCCCCTCCCAGATGACCAGCGATTCGGGTTCCGCGGTGCTGTAGCCAAACTCGAAACCCATGACCGCTTCCTCGGAGAGCAGCGAGTTGATGACGCGGAAGCGTGGCTGCCCTTCGAACAAATGCTTTAGCGGCGTGTAGGTGCCGCGTTGCTTCTGGTTGTGGAGCACGGCGTGACGATGGAAGAAGGTGCCGCGCTCGCTGTCTTGCCCCGAAATCCTCACCGCGTATCCGTCTTTGAGCAGGGTGGCGTAGGCGAGGTTCTCGGCGAAGCCCCAGTCCATGGGCCGTTTTCCCGTCGCCATCTCGCGGCGGGCATCGACGATGCGCTTGACGCTGCGATGAAGCTCGAAATCTTCCGGGTGGTCGGTGAGCTTGAGCCCTAGGTCCTCGAGCGTCTTCATGGGGACCGAGGTGTCCCCAGGCTCGGTCCATGTGCGCCCCAGGTACGGAGACCAGTCCACCAGAAAATCCCCGTGGAAGTCTTGGTCGACCGGTCTAGAGACCTCCCCGTTTCCGTCCAACGCGGCGAGATAATCCTCGCAGACTTTGTCTGCCTCTGCCTCGGTTATCACGCCCTCTTCGATCAGCTTATCCGCGTAGTACTTCCGCGGGCCTTTTTGCTCCCGTATCTTCTTGTACATCATTGGCTGGGTGGCGAGCGGCTCGTCGGCCTCGTTGTGACCGTAACGGCGGAAGCACACCATGTCGATCACCACGTCTTTCTTGAATCGCATCCGGAAATCGAGCGCAAGCTGGGTCACGAAAACGAGCGCTTCGGCATCGTTCCCGTTGACGTGAAAGATTGGTGCCTGGACCATCTTGGCGACGTCGGTGCAGTAAAGCGTGGACCGCGAGTCCAGCGGGTCGCTGGTGGTAAAGCCGATCTGGTTGTTGACGACGATGTGCACGGTGCCGCCGGTGGCATAACCGCGTGTCTCGGATAAGTTCAGCGTTTCCATGATCACGCCCTGACCCGCAAACGCGGCATCACCGTGGATCAGCACCGGTAACACCTGGTTCCTCTCGTGGTCGCCGCGCCGCTCCTGGCGCGCGCGTACCGAGCCCTCGACCACCGGGTTGATGATCTCCAAGTGCGAGGGGTTGAACGCGAGCACCAGGTGCGTCAACCCGCCGGGTGTCTCGACGTTGGACGAGAAGCCCATGTGATATTTGACGTCGCCCGACCCGGTACCGACGTCGATCTTTCCCTCGAACTCGCCGAAAAGAATCTTCGGATGCTTGCCAAGGATGTTCACCAGCACGTTGAGTCGTCCTCGGTGCGCCATGCCGACAACGATCTCGCGCACCGATTGTGCCCCGGCCGACTGAATGAGCTCATCGATGATCGGGATGAGGTTCTCGCCACCCTCTAGCGAGAAGCGTTTTTGACCGACGTACTTCTTGTGCAGATGGTCCTCAAGCTTGCGCGCCGCAGTCGTCCACCTTAGGATGTCGCGCTTCTTCTCCGGCGTGAACTGGGGTTTTCCGCGGGGGCTCTCCAGCCGCTCCTGTAGCCAGCGTTTTTGCTGGGTCGAGGTGATGTACATGTACTCCGAGCCGATAGACCCGCAGTACGTGCTCTGCAAGATGTCGAGAATTTCGCGCAGCGTCGCTTGCGGTGGTCCGACCAGCGAGCCGGTAAAAAACTGTTTGTCCAGGTCGGCCTCGGACAGATTGTGGTAGTCGAGGCTCATGTCGGGGACTGCAGGGCGCTCATAGAGCTTGAGCGGGTCCAAATCCGCCTGCCGATGTCCGCGGAAGCGATAAGCATTGATTAACTGGAGTACGGATACCTGCTTGGTCGTGTCGGCGTCGCTCCCGAGTGCCGCATCCAGCATCACGGGGCTCGCGGGTGCCGCAAAGGCCGCATCGGAGCGCTCCAGGCTTTGAAAATACTGTCGCCAAGACTCCGCGACCTGCTGGGGGTGCTCACGCCACAGTTGATAGAGTTGTTCCAGGTATTCCGCGTTGCCGGTATTGAGCAAATTCGACTGTGTCATTGTGCGCTAGATGTTGTTTTTCGAATGGCTGCGTTCTCCGCTTGGACGCGGTCTCGGTGAGTAAGCCCGAAGTGTAAGCGCATGGTCACATGGTCGGCGTGGGGACGGCGTCCAAGGTTGTGGATAATACTGAGCCTTTGGCTACAAAAGGTCAAAGGCATATGCGATCATGCAGCGCAAAAATAGCCTGACCACCCGGGTACTTCGAGGCCAGAGAGCGATGCTCGAACCGAGCGCCAACGCTGGCGGCACCGAATCCGCCGCTCTCGAGGTTCCCGCCTGATGGACCATGGGCCGCCGGGTCGATTACTCGGCGGCACTCTCAACCGATTCGGGCGACCAACCCGTTGGGCACGGGCGGTCATGGCGAGCGCAGGAGGCTGGAGGCGGTAAGACGCCCGTGTTTAACGAGACGCTCGTACGGGTCTCACGATAAGGAAAGAGACGGTCGGACACCTGTGGTGCACGCTGGAGGACCCTCCTCCAGCCGACCACCGACGGCCAGCCGAAAACGAGGGCAGCTAACATGGCAGAAAAAAACACGGTAACCATTACCGATAACAGCACGGGCAAGCAGGTCGAGTGCCCAACGCTCAGCGGAACGCTCGGCACACCCGTGGTGGATATACGCGACCTCAACCGGGCACTCGGGCACTTTACCCACGACCCCGGTTTTGGCACCACATCCAGTTGTAAAAGCGCTATCACCTACATCGACGGGGACCACGGCATCCTCCTCTATCGAGGCTACCCGATCGACCAGCTCGCGGAGAAGAGCAGCTACCTCGAGGTGTGCTATTTGCTGATGTATGGGGAGTTGCCAAACGAGGCGCAATGGGACGCCTTTACGGCAAAAATTCGCCAGCACACGATGGTCCACGAGGGCATGCGACAGTTCCTCGATGGCTACCGCCGTATTGCCCACCCCATGGGAATGCTGGTCGGCTTGGTCGGTGCGCTGTCGACGTTCTACCATGCTTCATTGGATATCGATGACCCGGCCCAACGTGAGCTGGCCGCGTTTCGTCTTGTCGCCAAGATGCCCACCATTGCCGCGGATTCCTACAAATACATCCACGGTCAGCCCTTCATGTACCCGGACAACTCGCTTAGCTACGTGGAGAACTTCTTGCGCATGATGTTTGCCGTGCCGGCGGAGCCTTATGTTCCAAACCCCATCGCCGTGCGTGCGCTGGAGCTCATGCTGATCCTGCACGCCGACCACGAGCAAAATGCCAGCACCTCGGCGGTGCGGCTCGTCGGGAGCACGGGTGCCAATCCGTACGCGTGTGTCGCCGCGGGTATTGCGGCGCTCTGGGGGCCGGCGCACGGCGGTGCGAACGAGGCCGTCATCCGTATGCTCAGCACCATCGAGAGCCCCAAGGACATCCCGCGGTGTGTGGAGCGCGCGAAGGACAAGAACGACCCCTTCAGGCTGATGGGTTTTGGCCATCGCATCTACAAGAACTTCGACCCGCGCGCCAAGATCATCCGCCAGGCGTGTCATGAGCTGCTATCCGACCTGGGCGCGGGTGACGAGCCCATGTTCGAGATCGCCAGAGAGCTGGAGCGTATCGCGCTCGAGGACGATTACTTCGTCGAGCGAAACTTGTACCCGAACGTGGATTTCTACTCCGGCATCATCCTGCGCGCGCTGGGTATCCCGCTCAATATGTTTACGGTCATGTTTGCCCTGGCCCGCACCGTGGGGTGGATCAGTCAGTGGATGGAGCTCTCAATGGACCCGGAGCAGCGTATTGGTCGGCCCCGCCAAGTGTACATCGGCGCCGCGGAGCGCGACTATGTCGCCATGGGTGACCGGGCCGGTGACGGTTGAATTGGGATGAAGACTCAAGCGGGAGCAGAGCAATGAAGTCAGCAGTTCGAGTAGCCGTCACGGGGGCGGCGGGGAATATCGGTTACAGCTTGCTGTTTCGAATCGCGTCTGGGGAAATGCTCGGGTCGGACCAGCCTGTCATTTTGCACCTGATGGAGATCACCCCTGCGCTGCAAGCGCTCGAAGGCGTGGTCATGGAATTGAATGACTGCGCGTATCCGTTGTTGCAAGACGTGGTGGTCACGGATGACGCGAACGTCGCGTTTCGCGATATCGAGTACGCCATTCTGGTGGGTGCAAAGCCACGCGGCAAGGGCATGGAGCGCGGCGATCTGCTGAAGGAGAACGGCAAGATCTTTAAACCACAGGGACAAGCCCTGAACGAGCACGCCAAGCGCAACGTCAAGGTGTTGGTAATCGGCAACCCGGCCAACACGAATGCGCTGATCGCCATGCGTAACGCACCCGACCTGGACCCGCGCCAGTTCACGGCGATGACACGTCTAGACCATAACCGTGCGATGAGTCAGCTTGCAGAGAAGACGGGGGCCGCCGTATCGGACATACGCCAAGTCATGATCTGGGGCAACCATTCGGCGACGCAGTATCCGGACCTCAGCCACGCATGGGTCGGTGACACGGCGGCGAAGTCGCTTGTCGATGCAGCCTGGATCGAGAACGAGTTCATCCCCAGGGTGCAAAAACGCGGCGCGGAGATCATCAACGCGCGCGGGCAGTCGAGCGCGGCCTCGGCCGCCTTCGCCGGGCTGCAACACATGCGCGACTGGGTCATGGGCACACCCGCCAACGATTGGACCAGCATGGCGGTGCCAAGCGACGGCAGCTACGGCATTCCCGAAGGCGTGCTCTACTCCTATCCCGTGACCACCAGCAACGGTGGGTACGCGGTCGTTCAAGGCTTGGATGTGGATGAGTTTAGCCGCGGCAAGATGGACGCCACCTTGGCTGAGCTGCAAGAAGAACGCGACGCAGTCAAGAACCTCATATAGCCGCGTCGGGACGTTCGGACCATCCAGACGGACGTCTGAATGTCTTCGCCGTTCAGGGCATCGCTCGAGCGGGTCTTACGCGCCGGGCTCGTGCTTGCGTCGATTTTTCTCCTCGGCGCTTGCGAGAGCCCGAAGCTAGAGGCCTTGCCGGCCGATGCCGTGCTCCTCGCTTTCGGCAACAGCCTCACCTTTGGCACCGGTGCGCGCCCGCCGCAAAGCTACCCGGCGGTGCTCGCGGAGCTCACGGGTCGCGAGGTGGTCAACGCGGGTGTGCCGGGTGAGGTCAGCAAGTCGGGGCTAAAGCGTCTGCCCCGTCTAGTCGAACGTCATGAGCCCGACCTGGTGATCATCTGCCACGGCGGCAACGACATGCTCCGCAAGCTCGGCGAGGCACAGCTCGAGCAGAACTTGCGGAGCATGGTCACGTTGCTCCGCGAGCGTGGTGTACAAGTGGTGATGCTCGGTGTGCCCGACCCCGGTTTGTTTCTGAGCAGCGCCGACCTCTTCGAGCGGGTTGCCGAGGACCTCGATGTGCCATTGGAGAACGACGTCGTCCCTGACCTGCTCGGCGACAACCAGTTCAAGTCGGACCAGATCCACCCAAATGCCAAAGGCTACCAGCGCATGGCCGAGGCCGTGAACCAGCTGCTGATAGACGCCGGCGCGCTCTGAGCCGTTTGCGCCCCATGCTTATCTCGTTTAGGCTCCGCCGCCAACAATTCGGGGACAGTTTACTAATCTAAATTCCCGCCATAGCTTGGAGCAGTACAGGACGCCCAAGAAATTAGTAAACTGTCCTCGAATTAAAAATAGGAGAGGTGTCCGAGTGGTTTAAGGAGCACGCCTGGAAAGTGTGTATACGTTAATAGCGTATCGAGGGTTCGAATCCCTCCCTCTCCGCCATTTTACCAATTAAATCATAGAGTTATGGGCCGAATTCGAATACCCTGAAAACCCTCGGTACGGTGTGCCAGGGAGTCCATCTGCGCAGCCTTACGGACGATACCTCGATCGATTCCCGCTGAGACTCTAAATCCTAGGTCGTGACCGCGCCACTGCGACACAACTGCGTTAGACCGCGCGATTCCTCCGCGGTGCTGTATTTCGCCAAGGTCGTGATGGAAACTTTCCCGCTCGTAGTCTTCGCGCTATACAAAGCAACATCGGCCTTATCCATCAACTCAGCGTAGGATTCGCCCTCGTCTGGATAGACGACAC